>AUXO011005366.1_pt1 | contig 21889 bp, 21 predicted proteins | sample 768731 | NCBI WGS metagenome assembly AUXO01 (sample SAMN02715735, study PRJNA202380) | gut metagenome | biome: sheep rumen | host: Ovis aries | place: New Zealand: Palmerston North
TTTGTGGATAGGTTAGAGGAGAGTATTATGATGTAGAAGTAGAATAGAACTATGTATAATGTACCTATAGTAGTGGACATATCAAGAAGAAGATTATTTTGTCAGCGTGAAAGGAGAATAGAGCTATGAAGGGAATTATTTTGGCAGGAGGAAAAGGTACACGATTATATCCTATTACCGTATCTGTATCAAAACAATTATTACCAATTTATGATAAACCAATGATATACTATCCATTATCTGTATTAATGAATGCTGGTATAAGAGAAATATTAATAATTACTACAAGAAATTCACTAAAAATGTATAAAACACTATTAGGTGATGGTAAAGAACTTGGATTATCAATTGAATATATAATTCAAGAACAACCAAGAGGACTTGCAGATGCGTTTATTCTTGGCGAACAATTTATAGGTATGGATAATGTATGTTTGATATTGGGGGACAATTTTTTTTATGGAAATGATTTGACAGGCATTTTGGAAAACGCAATAAGTAGAAAAAATGGGGCAACAATATTTGGTTATTTAGTGCAAAATCCTAAAGACTTTGGTGTTGTTGAGTTTGATAAAAATAATAAAGTGATTTCCATTGTAGAAAAACCTAAAAAACCTAAGTCGAGATATGCTGTACCAGGATTATACTTCTATGATAGCAGTGTTATAGAAATAGCAAAAAAAGTTGAACCATCAGCAAGAGGAGAGCTAGAGATAACTGCAATCAATAACGAATATTTAAAAAGAGGCAAATTATCAATAGAGTTAATGAATAGAGAAATTGTATGGTTGGATACTGGAACTCCTTCAGGTCTGCTAAAGGCAAGTTCATTTGTTAAAACTGTTCAAGAAAGACAAAAAACATATATTGCATGTTTAGAGGAAATAGCCTGGAGAAAAAAATATATTAATGATAAGCAGTTATTGGAACATGGAAAAAAGTTTGAAAAAAACAATTATGGAAAGTACATATTATCATTATTAGAAAAAGGAAGTGTTGCAGTATGAAGTTTTTAGTTACAGGAGGAGCTGGATTTATAGGTAGTAATTTTCTACATTATATGGTAAATAAGTATCCAGAGGATATTTTTATATGTCTGGATGTGTTAACATACGCTGGAAATTTAGCTTATCTGAAACCACTAGAAAACAAAAAGAATTTTAGATTTATAAAAGGTGATATTAGAGATTCAGCATTTCTAGATGAATTATTCTGTGCAGAAAGATTTGATATAGTTATTAATTTTGCGGCTGAATCACATGTTGATAATTCTATAAAGAATCCTAATATATTCGCTGATACAAATATATTAGGAACAATGGTATTAATGAATATATCTAAAAAATATGGGGTAATGCGATATCATCAAATTTCAACAGATGAGGTTTACGGAGAACTTCCAATAGATGAACCTAAAAGAAAATTTACTGAAAATACGCCGATTTGTCCTTCAAGCCCATACTCAGCTTCTAAAGCAGGTGCTGATTTGCAGGTAATGGCATATGCTAGAACATATGGATTACCTGTAACAATATCTAGATGCTCAAATAATTATGGTCCATATCAGTTTAAAGAAAAATTAATACCATTAACTATTTCTAAAGCTATAAAAAATCAGCCTATTCCAGTGTATGGAACTGGAGAGAACATAAGGGATTGGATACATGTTCATGACCATAATGTGGGAATTGATATGATAATTAGAAAGGGAAAGGATAATGAGGTATATAATTTAGGTGGACATGCTGAAAGAACGAATATTTATGTTGTAAAAAAAATATTACAATATTTAAATAAGCCAGAGGATTTAATAACATATGTTACGGATAGACCTGGTCACGATAAAAGATATGCGATTGATTCTAGCAAAATTGAGAGAGAACTTGGATGGGTTAGGGAGTACGATTTTGAAAAAGGTTTGGAAGAAACGGTGGATTGGTATTTGGAACATGGGGAGTATTTAAACATGAATCATATGAAAAAATAGAATATATAAAGATAGGTAATTGTTACCATAGGTTTATAGGTATATCCTTTAAAAAACCTAAATATATAAAATAAGGAATGATGCTTTTATGAATAACATAAAAATTTTTGCATGCCCAACGGCTGAAGATTTTACAAAGGAGGTGTGTGATTTTTTGGGATTGGAGCCCTCTAAAATAGAAAATTACAAGTTTAAAAATGATAATAATTTTGTTAAGATTGGTGAAACAGTGAGAGAGCAAGATGTATATGTTATTCAAACTGTTGTGCCTCCAGTAAATGAAAGAATAATGGAACTGTTAATAACTATAGACGCATTAAAGAGGGCGTCTGCAAGAAGGATAAATGTTATATTACCATATTTCCCATATTCGCGAAGCGATAAAAAAGATCAACCAAGAGTACCTGTTACTGCTAAATTAATGGCACAGTTATTAGAATCAGCAGGCGCTAGCAGAGTAATCACTTGCGACTTACATAACCCTGCAATACAGGCATATTTTAATATTCAATGTGATAGATTAACGGGTGAATTTTTATTAGAGAAGTATTTTAAAGAAAAGAATATCAAAGATATGGTGGTTGTTGCCACTGATGCAGGTAGTTCTAAAAAAGCATATAAATACTCAGAATTCTTTAAATGCAATCTAGCGTTGATAGATAAGAGAAGGTATGGAAATGATGATAATGCTGAAGCGGTACAGATAATTGGAGATGTAAAAGGAAAAACCGCAGTTATTTTTGATGATGAAATTAGTACTGGGGGAACTATGCTAGAGGCTGTAAGGATAGTAAAACAAAATGGCGCAAAAGAGGTATATGCAGCATGTACTCATCCCGTTTTATGTGGAGATGCAATTAATAAAATATTAAATTCAGATTTAAAAGAATTGATTGTAACAAATACAATTCCACTCACAGTTGATAAGAAAATAGATAAAATAAAGGTTTTGTCTATTGCGCCATTATTTGCGGAAACCATAAAAAGAAATAATGAAGCTAAGCCAATAGACGATTTGTTTACAGTTGATTTGTAGAAAATATAAAATATATTATAGAGTTGTTAAAAATGTAAAAAACACAGTATTGTATATAAGGAGAAAAAATGGTATTTAGTAGTTTTTCGTTTTTATTTATATTTTTGCCGATAACGTTAATATTATATTATATAATACCAAAAAAGTATATTAAGGCTAAAAATATTGTATTGTTAATTATGTCTCTGCTATTTTACACAATAGGAGAAGTAAAATATTTTGGAATAATGATTTTATCGATAATAGTAAATTATTTATTTTCTATTAAAATGAATGACAAAAATAGAAAGATATTATTAATTATATCTTTAATTTTCAATTTAGGGTTACTTGGAATTTTTAAATACTTAAATTTTCTAATTTTAACACTAAATAATATACTTAGAACTAATATTACAACACTTAATATAACTCTTCCAATAGGAATAAGTTTTTATACATTTCAAATTATGTCTTATGTTATTGATGTTTTTCTTAAAAAAGTTAAACCACAAAAGAGCATTATTAATGTGGCAACATATATATCACTATTTCCGCAATTAATTGCAGGACCAATTGTTAACTATAAAACTGTAGAAAATGAATTAACAAATAGAGAACAAAAAGTGGAAAAGATAGCAAGTGGATTTAGAAGGTTTATTATAGGTCTAGCAAAGAAGGTAATAATAGCAAATAATGTTGCAATATTGGCAGATGCTGTATTTAATAGCAATCCATTAGAGTTAGGAGCAGGTCTCATTTGGATTGGTGCAATAGCTTACGCATTCCAAATATACTTTGACTTCTCGGGATATAGTGATATGGCAATAGGACTTGGTAGAATTTTTGGATTTAATTTTTTAGAAAACTTTAATTATCCATATATAGCGACAAGTATTACGGATTTTTGGAGAAGATGGCATATTTCTCTATCTTCCTGGTTTAGAGAATATGTATATATTCCTTTGGGAGGTAACAGATGTTCAAAAATAAAATGGTTTAGAAATATATTTATTGTTTGGATACTAACAGGATTTTGGCATGGTGCAAATTGGAATTTTATTATATGGGGATTATATTTTGCTGTAATACTAATTATGGAAAAAATGTTTTTATTAAAAATTCTGAATAAAATTCCTAAAATCTTTAGTCATATCTATTCAATTTTTCTTATATTGATTGGTTGGATAATATTTAGAGTCGAGGATATAAACGCTATTTTACAATTATTAATAAATTTAGTAACATTTAAAAAAACAAATTTGTCTACATTTTTAGCAGACAATGGTGATGTTTTATATGTAGTCCCTTTTTTTATTTTAGGAATAATTTGTTTTTCTCCACTATTAAAGAATTTTTTCAAATACATAGTAGAAAAAACGAACACAATAGGCTTATATATAAGAGATATAATGTTAGTTACAATTTTTATAGTAACAATTATTTTTTTATTGGCAGCAAGCTATAATCCATTCATATATTTTAGGTTTTAATTATAAAGAGGTATAAAAATGAGAGATAAAATATTTGTATTAATAATTTTTATTATAATTATTGCAATCCCAGTTAGTATATTTTTTAGAAAAGAAAAAAACATTTCTGTTACAGAAAATAGAGTACTATTAGCAAAACAAGATATAAAGATAGATAGATATATAAATGATAAATTAAATACATATCTACAAGACCAATTTATATTTGGGGAAACATTAAAAAATATATATAATAATGGAAAAAATAAGATTATAGGTATTTCAATGAATTTCATAGAGAAAAATAATATTATGAAAAAAATACCGATGGGAAAAGGTTTATTTAGGTTAGCAAATTCAGACTATATAGTATATAAAGATGCTAAATTAGAGGATTACAAAAATCAATATTTAATTAATTTAAATAGTATTAATAATCTATATGAAAAGCACAAAGACAAAGATTTTTTTGTGTATAATATTGTATCAGACGATATATTAGAGTATAAAGATGAGTATGAAAGATTTATTAGGGAAAAACTTGATGAGAATATAATGTTTAAAAGTTCATCTCAAATAAATAATTGGGAAGATTATAAAAAAAGCTTTTATAAAACAGATCACCACTGGAGTAAAGACGGTCAATATGCTGGATATGTTGATATCGCAAATATGATGGAAATTGAAAATATAGTTCTGGTTAGTGGAGAAAAAACATTCGATAAAATAAGGTTTTATGGATCTAAGGCAAGAGAGTTAGGAAACTTTGGTGATGTTTATGATAGTCTTGTTGTTAACGAGTATGATTATCCTGATATGTTGATTGAAATTAATAGGAAAGAAGTGGCTGATTATGGTGATGCTAGAGCTTTCTATGAAGGAAAGATTCCTCAGGGAGAAATAGGAGAAAACTATTATGCAGATTTTTATGGTACAGATTATGCGTTAATAAAAATTACTGTAGAGGAAAATAAAGGAAAAGAAAATATATTGATATTTTCAAATTCATATTCGAATCCCATTAATAAATTGATTGCTAGTAGCTTTTATAACACATATATAATTGATTTGAGACATTGGGAGACACAATTTGGAGAAAAATTTGATGCAGATGAGTTTATAGAAAGTCAAAATATAAATAGAGTTCTTATTATAGGAGGGTTTAATTATTTTAAACACGAAAAATCTTTAATAAAATAGACTGTATTACTAGTGTAATGAAAACCTGACCTGTAACTACAAGTGGCATTATTGAAAATTTTTTTCTTTAATAGCTTGAAGTTTATATAAACAAATGATACAATGTTAGAAAATGTTTGAATAATAAAAAAATCCTTGACATTAATAATGTTGGTTCATATACATAAGAGTATATGCAATTTCTTATAATTAAGGGGGAACGATTATGACTACAGGAGAAAAAAAACTTCAAGAAGCAATTAGAAAAGGAGATGAAGATTTAGCAATTTCTTTATTAGAAAAAATGTCTCAAATAGACAGTACATTAACATTTGAGGAAACAAAAAAGATGCCGAAGGTGTTTTCAATTGTTGAAAACATGATGAATAACTGTCTCAATAGTTATGTAAGTGGAAATAATGCGAGAGGTATTCGGCAGGTTTTAATTATAACCAATAGTGTAAACGAAAATCAAAAAAAGCTTCTTTTAAATTGTAATGGCTATTTACAGGAAAAGATTGCAAGACAAATCTTTTGCGAAATTGGAATTTTGGATGATGTTGTTATAGAGATTCTTATGAATATTCCAATCAGATTTCTTGTCAATAGTATTCGCTTAATATGTGAACAATGGCGTGCTAATGGAGTTTTTGTAAATTCCTATTCTGAAACTTTAAAGAAAAGAGTAGATATTCTATACTTAAAAAGACCGGAATTGTTATGCGAGAGCTTAATTGAATACCAGGATTTCTTTAGTGAAGATTTTCAAAAGAAATTGATATCTTTATAAAAAATAAAATGATGCAAAAGAGTAAACATGATGACATTTTATAGTGTTGATAAGGTATTTTTTTAGATACTTTATCAACATTTTTTATATAATAGAAAACTATTGTACAGAAATTTTCTGCCCTTACATATTCTTATATTGAACTACTCAGCAGTAATGGGTGAAAAGATAAAACTATTAAATATTAAAAAAATATTTACAAATAAACAAAAGTGTGAAATAATAAGAAAAAATCTGGGGGGATGTTTCTTATGGGTACAAATGAGGATTTAGTAAGTAAATTGGAATGGAATAATAACATAAAAAATAGAGAGGAAAAAGAAGTTTTAGCTAGAAAGATTGCATCTTATGTAAAAAATGGAGATGTAGTTAGTTTTGGTTCTGGTACAACTTCTTTTTTAGCTGTAAAAGAAATTGGTAAGAGGTGCAGAATGGAACATTTAAAAATAACTGCTATACCTACATCAGAACAAATAAGTATGTTATGCGATTATTTAGAAATTAAGACTGCAGAATTAGGAGATTATAAAATAAATTGGGGATTTGATGGCGCAGATGAGGTTGATGAAAATAACTGGTTGATAAAAGGTTTAGGGGGAGCGTTATACAAAGAAAAAAGAAATTTGATTCAAACACCAAAGGTTTTTATTTTAGTTGATAATACTAAAATTGTTAGTGAATTAGGCAAAAAATGTCCAGTTCCAGTTGAATGTGACATGGACAAAGTTGAGTATGTGCAAACTCAATTACAAAAATTAGGAGCAGTATCATGTAAAATAAGAACAAAGGTAAACTCTGATGAATTTTTTGTTTCAGAAAATAGAAGATATATTGTGGATGCGAAGTTTCAAAAAATTTCTATGGATTTAGAAAAAAATATTAATAAGATAGAAGGTGTATTGGAAAATGGATTATTTATTGGGTATGATAATATAGAAATAGTAACTGTAACAAAAAATTATATAAATTTTATAGGAGAGAGACATTGAAATTTTAATATGAGTATGATAAGGTGAATATGGAATATATATAAATTTGGAAAGGATAAATTTATGACAAAAATCAGTGTAATAATTCCTGTTTATAATACAGAAAAGTATGTGGAAAAATGCCTTGATTCGGTAAAACAGCAAACAATGAAAGATATTGAAGTAATCGTTATTAATGATCGGATCAACAGATAATTCAGAAAGTGTTATAAAAAAGTGGCATAAGGAGAATCAAAGTGTAAATTTAAAATATTATAAAAAACAAAATGGCGGATTGTCTAGCGCAAGGAATTATGGGGTAGAAAAGGCTGAAGGCAAATATATAATGTTTTTAGATTCCGATGATTGTATAGCATCGTACTTGTTTAAAAATTTACATAAATACATAGAACAGGAAATAGATATTATAAAATATAAAATGTTAATTGTGAACGAAATAGGAGAAAAAATAGAAAAAATATCAGGACCAGTATTTGAAAAATGCACAGGAGAAGAGGCTTTTGAAAAGTTAGTGGGTATGGATAATTTTTTAGAGGTTGCTTGTGTTTATTTATACAAAAGGGACTTCTTTGTAAGAAATAATTTTAAATATAATGAAGTGAATAAATACCATGAGGACTTTGGATTAACACCACTAGTTATAGTTAATGCCAAGACGTTTATCTCAACTGACGTTTATGGATATTTATATAATCAAACTGAAAATAGTATTACACGTAACGAAGATTATAATAAAACATTATTAATGGCTAATGATGTTCTGTGTCATTATGACAACATGGTAAATAGAATAGATAAATATTTAATAAGCAAAAAAACTAAAGATTTATTAAGAAAATATTATACAAATTCTGTAATTCTTAAAGCAAGTGAACTGAAGGGTAGAGATAGAAAAAAGTATTTTAAAGAAATAAGAAAAAGAAAAATGTATAAAAATATAAAACCTATAAATGTTAAACAAGCTATAAAGAGAGTTACATTATTTATAAGTTTAAATTTATATATAAAAATGAGGTAATTAATATGCCAAAAGTTAGTATTATTGTACCGGTGTACAATGTAGAAAAATATATAGAAAAATGTTTGAATACACTTGTAAATCAAACCTTAGAAGATATTGAGATAATCATAGTGAATGATGGTTCAAAAGACAATTCAGAGGTTATTATTAATGAATTTTTAAAAAAATATCCTCAGAAAATAAAATACCTAAAGAAAGAAAATGGTGGATTATCGGATGCAAGGAATTTTGGAATACCACATGCTAAAGGTGAGTATATTGCGTTTTTAGATTCGGATGATTACGTAGAATTAAATACATATAAAGATATGTATGAACTTGCAAAGTCTGAACATAGCGATTATGTGGAATGTGATTTTTTATGGGAATATCCAAATAGAGTGAAGAAGGATATTGGACAAGAATATAATGGAAAACACGAAATGCTTGAGAAAGTTAGAGTTGTTGCGTGGAATAAACTTATAAGCCAAAGGGTTATAAAAAAAAGCAAAATACAATTCCCCAAAGGGTATAGGTATGAAGATATAGAATTTACATACAAAATTATACCATATATAGAAAAGGTTTCTTTCTTGAAAAAGCAATGTATACACTATGTTCAACGAGAAGGCTCAATTTCTAATTTACAAAATGAAAGAACAATAGAGATTTTGGATGTTTTAGAGGATGTAATTAATTATTACAAAGAAATGAATCTTTATGAGGAATATTTTCATGAATTGGAATACACATATACAAGAATTTTATTATGTAGCTCTTTACTTAGGATGTGTAAAATAGAAAATAAAGAAATTAGAAATAGATTAATAAACTTAACATGGGAAAAACTTAATACAAATTTTCCAAATTGGAAAAACAATAGAATACTAAAGGAAAAGAAAAATATTAAGAATTTGTACATGAAATCGGTAACTAAGCTAACATACAAAATATATACAAAAATATTTAGGAGAATTTAAATGTGTAAAATAAAAATAAAAGAGAAATTAAATATAGAAAATATATTATGCTTATTTGTAATTATAAGTCCAGTATTAGACATGATAAGCTTTGTTTTTAGAAATAGATTTAACACAAATTTTTCACCGTCAACTTTTATTAGACCACTAATTCCAACTACGTTAATGATATATTTATTTTTCAAAAATGATAAGAGTTTCAAGATAAAATCGGTTGCTATACGGAAGTCTTTATGTTGTATATGCTATTATTCATTTACTTTTATTTTCGCAGGTAAAGACATTAAGCAGTTATAGTAATGAACTACATGAAACTCAGTACTTAATTAATTATTCGTTTATGGTATTAAACTTATTTTTATATGTGTATGTGTTCAAAAATACAAATACTGAAAAATTAAAAAAATCAGTACTAATATCCACTAGTATATATATAGTGTCAATTTATATAGCAATAATTACAAATACTTCTTCTCCCACATATATAGAACAAATGGGGTATAAAGGATGGTTTGAATCTGGTAATAGTTTATGTGCAATTCTCACATTGTCTATGTTTGTATATTTATCCTTAACTAAGGAAAAAAAATACTTGATTTGGGTCGCAATGATAACTTTGATGGTAGGAATATTTTTAACATTATTAGTTGGTACAAGAGTTGGGGTATATGGATATTTGCTAGTTTTAGGAGTTTACATACTTGCAGAAGTAGTACAGAGTTTTATAAGAAATGAGAAAATAGATAAAAAACTTGTGATAGTAGCCAGTATTATTATTATTGGAATAATTGCAATAATCTTAATATTTGGTTCAAGTACAATTCAAAGAAGAAAATATCTTAAAAGTATAGAGGCTGACATTATAGATGAATCAGTGAATTCTCAATCTCATATTACAGGAGATTTATTGGAAATAAAAGAAAAAATCGATGGCGATACATTAGAAGATGGATATATGAATGAGGCAGAGAAACAGTCTATAGTCGAACTATATAATATTGCTAACAAATGGAATATAAAAAATAATGATCAAAGAATGCAACAATTGATTTATAATGCTGTATTAGTAAAAAATCAAAAAAATATATGGCTAAAGATATTTGGAAATGGCTATATGGCAAATCACAGAGAATTAGTTTGCGAAATGGAAGTACCAGCAATACTATTCAATTTCGGCATTTTGGGTTTTGTTCTATATTTGGGACCATTTATTGTAATTACCCTTTATGGGGTTTATAAAAAAATTAAATATAGAGAAGCGATAAATGCAGATTTTATGAGATATGTGCTTGGGTGTGGATTTGCATTTGCATTATCAATATTTTCAGGGTATACATTTTTCAGTCAATCTACTATGGTTATTGTTATAGTACTGAATTGTCTGGTTTTAAATTATATAGAAAATGACAAAAATACTTGATTAGATAACGAATAAATGATAAAATCGAAAAAAACGAAAGGATACTAGGAATAAATGAAAAAAATTATAAGTTTTGATATATGGGATACAATTATAAAAAGAAAATGTCATCCAGAGGAAATTAAGCTTCATACAGCTAAGTATATAATGCTAAAGTATGAAAAAAAAGTTAAGGAAAGATATAAAGACATATATGAGATATTGAAGCTAAGAGATGAAATAGAAGCAAAAGAGTGTAAAAAAAATAAGGAAAATGGAAATGATGACGAATGTAGAATTCTTGAAGTATTTGATAAATTGCAACAAGAAATATTTGATGAAAAATTAGATATTAAGGAAGAACTACTAAGAGAAGAAATAGAACAAGAAAAAAAGTGCATTTTTATTAATCCAGAAATTCTTCCTATATTTGAAAAATACAAAGACTTAAGAATGTGTTGTATATCAGACTTTTATATGAGTGCGGATTCATTAAAAGAATTATTAGATTATTTAGAATTACCAGTAAAAATAGAGAAAATATATAGCTCTGCAGATTATTTATTAAATAAAAGATCAGGAAAACTGTATAAAAAAGCAGAAGAAGAACTTAAAGTCAAACCAGAAGAACATATACATGTAGGTGATAATGTTTATTCAGATATCGAGATGGCAAAAAGTTTAGGAATAGAAACTATTAAGACTACAAAAACAAACTTCGATTTTATTCCAGAGAAGAGAAGAAATATGAATTTAGACTTATCAAAAGTAAAAAAAGATAGCAATACAAAAGAAGATAAACTATTCAATAGTGGTGTAGACTTAGCACCAATTATATACTTTTTTGGTTATAGTATTATCGAGTATGCAATTAAAAATAAAATTGAAACAGTGTATTACCAAACAAGAGAAGGAGAAACTTTTATAAAAATTCATGAACTAATAAAACAGAATAATCCCTTTGGAGTCAAAATACCTGAATGTGATATAGTTGAAGTTAGTAGAATGGGAACATTTTCAGCATCATTAAGTGAATTTTCAATACCAGAATTATTGAGATTATGGTCACAATACAGGGTACAAAGTATGAATACTCTTTTTAAAACTTTAGCAATAGATATAGAACCATATAAACAGTATATGGGAAAATATGATATTAAACCAGAAGAAGATATTGTGGAGCCATGGTTTAATTTAAAAGTACAAAATTTATGTGCTGATAAGGAATTTATTGAAAAGATAAATGCGGAATTAAAAGAAAAAAGAAAAGAGTTGCTAGAATATTTTAAAGTAAAAAAAGGAATTATAAATGATGAAAAGCCTTTGTTTGTTGTAGACATCGGATGGAGAGGAACTATACAAGATAATTTGTGCTATATATTCAACAATAAGCAGATTACAGGATATTATATAACATTATATGATTTTTATAACAATCAACCAATAAATAGTAAAAAAATTAGTTTTATTGATGATATAAATATTAAATATAATGAAGTAGCTACTATGATTACATTATTGGAGTGGATATATAATCCAGGAACTGGAAGTGTAATTAAATATAAGCAAGGAGAAGCAATTAGAAAGGCAAAAGAGCAAGAAACAAGAGTGGTAAAAGAATATATTATACCACTTCAAAATGGGATGATTGAAGGAGCAAAATATATAAATGAATATATGAAATATCATCCATATGAGGCAGAAGAAACTAAAAAGTGGGTATATGAAACATTAAAGAATACTAAAACCAAACCAAGTAAAGATTTGATAGAGGCATATTATAGCATGGTATTTAATGATACATTTGGAACGGACTCATATATAGTAAAAGATGGAAAACTCTCGACATTTGAGAGAATGAATATATTCAAATGTAGAAATATGCTTAGAAATGAACAATGGAAGGAAGCATTTATGATTCATAACAATATAGAATATATGAACACTATATTGGGAGCTAAATCAATAATGAGAAAAATTTTAGGAAAGGGATAAAATATGGAAAAGTATATTCTACTATATGGTGATAAAAAGCAGGAAGACAATATTTGCATAAAAAATATGTTTAGCAACAATTTGCAAATAAATTTAGGATGGACTGACTTTGATTATAATGCAAATATGAAGGTTATAGATGAAAAAGTGAAAAATGGAATTAATCAAATTATTTTTTTAGGATTAGAAATAGGATGGAATAAATTAATAAAAGATGTTAAAAAAAAATATTCAAATTTAAAAATAAAAGTGATATGTAATACTTCAGATAGTTTACTATATTACGAATATGAAAGAGAAAATTTCTTTGAATTATTAGAACTGTCTAGGGGAAAAATAATTGATGAAATAGGTTTTTTTAGAAAAAGTCAATATGAAGTATATAGTAGTCTTGGATATAATTGTTCATATCTTATGCAGAATTATAATTTGGACGAAAAGAATAAAATAACTAGTAAGCGTGAAAATAACACTATTGATATAGGAATTTATCCATTGAACTATGTTTGGGATAAGAACATATTTAACCAACTATGTATTGCAAAATTTGTTAGTAATTCTAATTTGAACTATAATAGATTAGATGAAAGAATGGAAGATTTTCTTGTTACCATGCAGATTAGAAGTACACCTTGTAAAATTGAAAGAATTGATGAGCAAAGCATTGTAAAAGAGTTAGCCAAAAACGATGTATTAGTATCTACGTCTTTTACTGAATACATGCATCCGATATTTTGGCTGGGTATGGAATTAGGAATACCATGTATAATTGGGAATACTTCGGATTTGTTCGATGAAAATGATGAAATTAGGAATTATATTGTTACAGAAGCGGAAGATAACGCTATAATAAATTCTGAACTTGTAAACAAGTGTATTGATAACAAGAAAAAAATAATTGCTCTATATAAAACTTGGAAAGAAGAGTATGACAAAAAAGCAAAGGAAAATATACAATCTTTTATAGAAAAATAGAAAGGATTTAGAGTATGCAAAAAATAAAAAATCTGATAAAAAGGTTTATAAAAAACAATAGTTCACTTTATAATGGAATAAGTAAAATATATCATAAATTAAGCGCATTGAAATATAAAATAACACATAGTAAGGAGTTAAAAAAAGAACATAATGGATTTCATGAAAGAGTAGAAAATGCGTTAATTAAAGTAAGAGAATATAAAGATAGCGAGTATATAGTGTTTTATAACCCAACATGGCTAGGTGTTGCAGCTTCTACTATAGGACTTTTTAATAATTATATTCCGTTAGAGCATGTATATGAAAAAAACGACATAAGGAAAATTGCTAGAGCTATAAATGAATGTAATATTAAAAGTGTTGTATTTAGTCAAGTGTGTGATGGATGGACAAGCATTATAAAAGCTATTAAAGAGGAAAATGAAAAAGTAAAAATTAAAGTTATATGGCATGGGAATTGTTATGAATACTTTTCAGATTTTACGTGGAATTTAAATAAAGAGGTTATGAACTTATGCAAAGAGGGAAAAATTGATTCATTTGCTTTTGTTAGAAGTACAATGTATGAATTTTATAAAAAAGTTGGATTCAAATCATACTATTTACAAAATAACGTACATAAACAAAACAGTGGAAAAACAGCTAAAAATAATAACGAAAAAACAAAAATTGGAATATATAATGCAGATTCAAGAGAATTAAAGAATATTTATACTGCGCTAAGTGCTATGAAACTAGTGCCAAATGTTATGGCAGATGTTGTACCAATAAACGAGGGAGCAAGAAAGTTTACAGAGATTTTAGGCTTAGAAACAACTAGTATGAATAGCTATATTCCAAATGAAGAACTCATGGAAAGGATACAACAAAATGATATAAATATTTATCCTACATTCACTGAAAATGCACCTATGTTTCCATTAGAAAGCTTTGAAATGGGGGTTCCTTGTTTACTTGGAAATAATAATGATTATTTTGTCGGTACAGAGTTGGGAGATTATGTTATATTAACCAGGGAAGATGATGCTGAGTATATTAAAAATAAAATTATGAATGTGCTAAAAGATAGAGATAAAGTTATGAAATTATATAGAGAATGGAAAAAAGATTTCGATAAAAAATGTGACATATTAGTAAAAAAATTTGTAGAAGATAAATAGGGGGCTTTTATGAAATTTGGTTTAATGATTGAATACAAAACAAGGAATATTGGAGATGATATACAAGCGTATGCTACTAAAAGGTTTTTACCAAGAATAGATTATTATATAGATAGAAACCATTTAGATGAATTTGTTCCTGATAAAGAAGAATATATTGCGACAATAATTAATGGATGGTTTTTGCAGTATACATTAAACTGGCCAATATCACCATTTGTAAAACCGTTACCAATTTCTATGCATTTTACAAATAAAGATTGGTTTTGGGATACAACAGATAGAGCTTATCATTTACAAGGATATGGGTTAGAGTATTTAAAAAGTATTGAACCTATAGGATGTAGAGATAGTCATACCCAAAAGCTATTAGAAAGTAAGGGAATAAAAACAGAATATACTGGATGTATGACATTAACAATAAATAAATTCAATAATATCGAAAAACAAGACTATATATGTGCAGTTGATGTTAGTGAGGAAGTAGTAAATCAAATTAAAAAGACAACAGACATGGAAGTAAAAGTAATTACACATACTGTTGCTGAAGACTACTATAAGCTTTCATGGGAAGAAAGAATGAAGAATGTTGAAGACTTATTAAAAATATATCAAGGAGCTAGAGCTGTTGTTTCATATAGATTGCATTGTGCTTTGCCATGTCTTGCATTAGGCACAAAGGTAATCCTATTAAACGAGGATTATAGAAATGATAGATTTGGAGATTATACTGTTTATATGGAATCATGTAGCGAGCAAGATTTCATTAGTGGAACGGTAAAATTTGATTACAGAAATTTACCAGATAGAAATGACGGATGGAAGAAGATAAAAGATAATTTGATAAGTAGATGTGAAGATTTTGTGAGAAAAATGGAAAAAGATGAAGAAAAATATAACGGGGTTAGCATAGAGGATTATGAAGAATATTGCATAAAAAAATCAAATTGGCTAAAGGATGCTACAATAGAATCATATGATAGATTTAAAAAAGAAAAAGAAAAAGGGGATAATTCAGCAAAATATATACAAGAAATTCAAAATGAATACAAAAAGAATATTGAAGAAAAAGAAAGAGAAATAGTTAAACACATTGATAATGAAAATTATTATCATAAAGAGTTTGATGAATGTGTTAGAAAAATGGAATATTACAGAGATAAGATACCAGAAAAAGAAGGTGAAATTCTTAAATATAAAGAGCTCAGTGATTACTATCACAAGGAGTTTGATGAGTGCGTAAAAAAAATGGAAAAATATAAGGAAGAGTTGGAACAGATTAAATCTTCGAAATGGTGGAAAATGAGAGAAACAATAAAAGGAAAGTAATTAACTTATATAAAAAGACTTTAAGATATATAAATATTCTAAATGCATTATGGAATTACTTTTTTAAAAATGAAGGATTAAAAATTTTTGAATAAAAAAAGGAGAGAAAAATAGAAAATGGACAGAATAGCAGTATTGATACCTTGTTATAATGAGAGCAAAACAATAAAAAAAGTTATAGAAGACTTTAAGAGAGAATTACCTGAAGCCACAATTTATGTATATGACAACAACTCAAAGGATGGAACTGATGAAATAGCACGAAATGCAGGAGCAGTTGTACGATATGAAAGAAAACAAGGAAAGGGAAATGTAATTCGTACGATGTTTAGAGAGATAGATGCAGAATGTTATATTATGACTGATGGGGATGATACCTATCCTGCAGAATATGCTAGAAAAATGTGTGATGCAGTACTTAGAAGGAATATTGACATGGTAATAGGAGACAGGCTATCATCAACATATTTCACTGAAAACAAGAGACCTTTTCATAATACAGGAAATGTATTGGTAAGAAAACTAATAAACATGATTTACAAAAGTGATATAAGAGATGTTATGACTGGATATAGAGCATTTAGTTATGAGTTTGTAAAGACATTTCCAGTGTTATCAAAAGGGTTTGAAATAGAAACAGAAATGACAATCCATACATTGGATAAAAATATGGGGGTAGAAAATATAATAATAGAATATAGAGATAGACCAGAAGGTAGCGAATCAAAATTAAGCACATATTCGGATGGATTTAAAGTATTAAAAACAATTGTAACTTTGTATAAAAATTATAGGCCATTATCATTTTTTATATGGGTGACATTAATGTTAATAATCATAGGATTAGTATTCTTAATTCCCGTGTTAATCGAATATGTGCAAACGGGATTAGTGTTAAAAATGCCGTCATTTGTCGCTAGTGTATTTTTCTTCATAGGAGCTATACAATCATTCTTTGGAGGATTGATATTACAAACTATTGTAAAAACCAATAGACAAGAATTTGAATTAAAGCTAAATGAATATGCTGATAAAAAGAAAATACTAAAGAAAATGTAGTATTAGCAAAAGGATTATTTTAAGAGAATTATATGTATTCTTGATTAGGTGATAAAGATATAGTTTGTATGAATAATGGTTTGATAGTTGTAAAACAATCAGATAAATAAGTTTATAAAAAGGAGAAAAAAATGGATAAAAATGTGAAAAAAAAAGTTGGATTATCTGTTATTTCAGTACTCACGGTATTATTTTTAGGTAGTAATCTTGAAGTAAGTACTAGCATTGAAGGGGTTCATACAATTGGTGAATATTTTAATACTTTTCAAATGACAGATGTAGTATATTTAGTATTATATTATATTTTGTTTTCGAAAATAATTGATATTAAAGATAAAAGGGCAAAAATTTGTTGTTCAATATTAGCAATTATATTTAGCTTTTCAGAGGTTGTAGGATATAGTGTTAGCAGATATTGTGATTTATCTTGTATAATGGACTCAAAATCTGGGTTGATAAAAGCTTTATTAAAGTTTATAGGATATGTAATAACATTTTATAGTGTATTACTATTAATATTTGTTAAAGGATTTCCTAAACTAAAATCGCTTAGAAATAAAGATTTTAAATTATTTACAAGTAATAAGAAATCTTTTTTTGCTGTTGCATTAATTATATTTTTATGTTACGTACCATATTTTCTGAGTCAATACCCTGGTATAGTATCTACTGATTCTATTGCCGAAATATCAACTTCCTTATTTTCACTTAAAAGTATGGTAAATCATCACCCTGTGTTTCATATATTTATAATTTCGATATTTATGAATATTGGAAAAGCAGTTAATAATTATAATTTAGGAATAGCCTTATATTCAATTTTTCAAATGGCTTTTACCGCATGTACTTTTTCATTCACGTTATATTATATGACAAAGAAAAATGTAAACTTTTATATTAGACTGTTATGTTTAGCTTTTTTTGCACTATATCCTCCATTTGCAAACTTTGCTATAACAATGTGGAAAGACGTACCATTTGGGCTTTCAGTGTTACTTTATACAATTAATATGATAGAACTTGCAACAAACAAGGAATACCTAAATAATATAAGAAATAAAGTACTTCTAGTTCTAACAAGTTTATTAGTAATATTATTTAGAAATAATGGAATTTATGTAGTACTTCTATCTATACCATTTATGATATTTTTTACAAAAAATAGTAGAAAGACTACAACAATTATATCAGTTTTATTAGTAGCTTTATATGTTATTTGGAAAGGTCCAATATTTAGTTTATTAAATATACAAGATGGACCTATAAGGGAAGCATTATCTGTACCAGTACAACAAATAGCAAGAACAGTGAAATATAGAGCTAATGAATTAACTGAAGAAGAAAAGGGAGAAATAAATAAGTACTTACCAGTAGATAGGATTGGTGATTTATATTATCCATTAATATCAGATAATGTAAAAGATACGTTAAATAATGATGCTGTAAAAGAAAATAAAGTGCAATTCATAAAGATATGGTTAAAATTATTTATAAAATATCCAAGAGAATATGTAGAGGCATTTTTATCTGGCTCATATGGCTATTGGTATCCTGAAGCTAAAAATTGGGTGATTTGGGAATTTGATGAAGATTCGTATGAATTAGGCAGACAGGCGTTACAAGTAGACATTAAGAAGGATTCAATAATAGGTACTACTGGATGGAAGAATATGATTCATGAAATAAACTATAGTCCTATGACATTAATTTCGGGAATTTTTAGCATAGGCTTAGCATTCTTTGCTACAGTTACTATGTTAATGTATGTAATTTATAGGAAAGAATATAAACTAATTTTGGCATATGTCCCAATTATATTTTTGTGGGTAACAACAATAGCATCTCCTGTATGGTGTGAATATAGATATATATATAGTATATTTACCTGTGCACCAATTCTAATTGTATCTATTACACAATTTATTGAAAAGAATGAAAATAAAATTAATTCTTAACAATAATAATTATTATTACTATAAATGCTTTGTTAATAAACAAAATATATAAAGTGGAAAAAGGAGAACTAAATGAAAAAAATCTTATTTGGAATAACCAGTTTAACATTTGGTGGAGCAGAACGAGTATTAGTAGATATAGTAAATAAGTTATGTGATAAATACGAAATTACTATTTTTACAATTTATGCGAATGGTGAGCTCGAGAAACAATTATCTAAAAAAGTAAAGTTAAAAAGCTTGTATAGTAATAAGTATTTAGAGTTGTCAAATATCAGGAAAAAAATAATTCCAGTAAAAATTCTGTTAAATAAAAATGCAATTTATCGAAATCATATTAAGGATAGTTATGATGTTGAAATAGCTTTCTTAGAAGGACCAATTACAAGATTATTTGGGGTAAAAAATGAGAATACTCGAAAAATTGCATGGATACATAACGACATATCTCTGGTATTTGGAAGTGGTTTCAAGTCTAAAATAAAAGAAATAATAGATAAAAGAATATATAGTAAATATGAGAAATTGATATTTGTAAGTAAAGAGAATCTACAAAATTTTAACGAGACATATAATAATTTAAAAGATATAAATAAAGAGGTTATATACAATTATATAGATAAAGAGAATGTTATTAATAAAGCTAAAAAAGAAATCGAAATACAGTTTGATCAAAATAGCATTAATTTTGTTACAGTTGTGAGGTTAGTTAAACAAAAGGCTATTGATAGATTAATAGAAGTTCATAAAAATCTTATTAGAGAAGGTTTGTGGCACCATATATATGTAGTAGGTGACCGGACCAGAGAAGCGTTATTTGAAATGTTTAATAGATAAATATAATTTGAACGATACATTTCACTTATTGGGTCAAAAAGCAAATCCCTACCCATATATAAGGGTTGCAGATTACTTTTGCTTATTATCTAAATTTGAGGGATATGGAATGGTGATTGAAGAAGCTAAAATCTTGAATAAATCAATAATTATAACTAATACAGCTGCTAGGGAGGCAATAGAAGGATATAAGAATGGGATGGTTGTTGAAAATACGGAAAATAGTATTTACGAGATAATGAAGGAAATTATAATTTGTGGAAAAAACATGCAGACGCGTACACAAGAGTATAATAATGAGCATATACTTGAGAAAATTAGTAAACTAATCGATAGTTAGTATATGTCAGAATATTAGCTAAAAAATTTTTTAGCTAATATTTTAATGAAAAAAGAAAGGAATATGCCTAATATGAAGATATCTGTTTTAACTCCTACATATAACAGAGCACATTTTCTAAAAAAATTATATAATAGTTTATTGGAAAATTCAAAATATGATGTAGAAATAGAGTGGCTTATTATGAATGATGGCTCAACAGACGAAACTAGAGATGTTGTAAAAAATTTTTTGACTGAAAAAAAAATTACTGTAAAATATTTTGAACAGGAAAATCAAGGAAAAATGAGTGCTATTAACAATTTAATAGAATATGTAAGTGGTGATTTGATTATAGAATGTGATTCAGATGATTATTTTACTTCGGATGCATTCAAGATTATAAGTGATAACTACAGAATAGATGAAAACCATATATATGCCTTATGCTTTTTAAAACTAGATTATAACAGAAAAGAAAATATGGGAAATAAATTCAAAAATAATAGAACGACCATGTTTGATTTATATTTTAAAGAGGGAGAAAATGGAGAAAAAGCCTTGGTTTTTTATGCAAATATACGAAAAAAATACAAATACGAGTTGAAAAATGAAGAAAGATTCATTACCGAGGCAAGTATGTACCATAGAATGGATCAAAAATATCAAATTTTATGTATTAATCAGCCCATTATGATTTGTGAATATCAAGAAAATGGATACACAAAAAATATATTAAAAGAATTTAAGGAAAATCCCTGTGGCTTTTATGAATATTTTAAAGAGATATTTGATCATAATATGAGCGGAGTTCCAATCTCAAAAAGATTATATGTAATTAAACACTATATATTGTTTTCTTATTTATCAAAAAAAGGGTGGACATACAGCCAAGTGAAAGGTTTAAATAATAAATTGCTGTATATACTGTTATATATTCCTGGAACTCTAAAAACTATGTATATGTTTAGAAAGAAGTTCTAAAATTATTTAACGTTTACAAAAAAGCTAAATGTAAAAATGATTTATTGAGAAAGGAGAGTATAATATATTAAGTTATTGAACTTTTATTATACAAGGAATTGAATATGAAGGAAAGAAAACGAAAATTAGAGAAAATATTAATTGGAGTTATATTTTTCTGTATATTACTAGTATTTGGAATGATTATATATGATAAAGCTACAGTTAATAACGAATATGGAATAAATGAAAAAAGTATTAATATACCAATTTTTGTATATCACAATATTGTTAATGATAAATCACAAATTGAATATGAATATATGCAAACTACAAAGGACGACTTTGAAAAACAAATAAGAGGTTTAAAAGATTTTGGGTATAACTTTATTACATATGGTGAATTGAAACAATTTAAAGATAATGAGATAAAATTAAAAAAACGATCATGTATATTAACATTTGATGATGGACTGGAAGGAG
>AUXO011979990.1_pt1 | contig 21882 bp, 24 predicted proteins | sample 768731 | NCBI WGS metagenome assembly AUXO01 (sample SAMN02715735, study PRJNA202380) | gut metagenome | biome: sheep rumen | host: Ovis aries | place: New Zealand: Palmerston North
GTTGATGAAATAGCAATATTCAGTATTCCTCATGAACATAGGGGTGAAATACCTGCAGCTGCAGTAATCTGGAAAGATGATGAAGATGAGGATGGATTACTTGAATTTGCAAAAAATAATTTGGCTAGGTATAAAATTCCTAGAAAAATATTTTCAGTTGATGAATTGCCTCGTGTAAACAATTGGAAATTACTTAGAAAAGATTTAAAAACAAAATTATTATAAGTGTTATTAGATATACATTTAAAAAAAATAAATTTATATAATTAAATTTTATAAATATAAATTAATAACTAATTAATATTATTTGAGTGTTTTAAAATGCATGGAAAAGTCATTAGTGAAAATGTTGAGGAATACTTAGAAACTATATACAAAAAAAGTCTCTCAGATGGAATAGCTAAAACTACTGAGATTTCTAGGGATTTGGGTATAGCTCCGGGTAGTGTTACACAAATGCTTAAAAAATTAGAAGAAGAGGGTTATGTAAATTATTATCAATACAAAGGGGTTAAGTTAACTGATAAAGGTTTTAAAATTGCCCGAAGTATTGTACGTAAACATAGATTACTTGAAACGTTCTTATTTAATACATTAGGAATTGATTTAGAAGATTTGCATGAACAAGCTTGTGCAATGGAACATTCTTTATCTGACGAAGCTGAAAGAAAAATGTGTCAATTATTGGATTATCCTAATCAATGTCCTGATGATCATAATATCATTCCAGTCTGTGATTTAGATATACCTACATGTTATGAATGTTCTAAAATTCATAATATTGATGAAATTCCTAAAAGAATTGAAAATTTAATGCCTGTAGGAAATATGAAACCTAATCAAATGGGTAAAATCAAATTCATCAGAGGAAGTAATGAAGATTTAAAAGAATTTTTAGATATGGGAATTACTTTAGAAACTGAAATAACTTTAATAAATTCTGCTCCATTAAATGGTCCTGTTAAAGTATTGGTGGAAGATAAGGAATTACAGTTAAGTAAAGACTCAACATATAATTTATTCGTATTACTTGAATAGATTCTGATAACTATATAAATTATAAAGATAAATAATAATATTAATAAATAATGGAGTGATAATATGGCAAAATATAAATGTATGTTATGCGGTTGGGTATATGATTCAGAAAAAGGTGACGAAGCTCACGGAATAAAACCAGGAACTTTGTTTGAAGATTTACCTGATGATTGGAAATGTCCATTATGTGGTGCAACAAAAGATATGTTCCAAGCTGCTTAAACTTTAGTAAATTATAAATAATTACTAAACTTAACCTTCTTTTTATTATCTTGTTTATTCTTAATAATTTTTTTTGAAATGTTTAAAATTATATTGATTTTTAATGAAAATTTTTTCTTTTATTTTAATGAATTATAACAAAATAATATATTAAATAAAAAACAGATATTTATCTAATTATCTTTATTTGAAATATTTTAAAAAATAAAAAAGGTGGTGAAATAATTGTTGATTGTTGAAGGAGAAGTAGGTGGAAAAAAATACAGAGAACCGTTTTCAAAAGGTATACTTTCAAAATCTTTAATCAGATCAGAAGTAGACCCTACCAAAGCATATGAAATTGCATCAGAGATAGAAGAATCAATACAGAAAGATGGTCAAGAAATCATTTCAATATCTGATTTAATAAGAACAGTAAGATTAAGATTGGAAGAAGAAGATCCGGTTCTTGCTAAAAAATATGTGGTATGGAAACAAATCAGAAGATCAAAAGATCCACTGATAATATTGATTGGTGGAGCTTCAGGGATTGGAACTTCCTCAATTTCATTTGAATTAGCAAATAAATTAGGTATCAAAAACATGCTAAGTACAGATATGATTCGTGAAGTAATGCGTAAAATGGTTTCAAAAGAATTATGTCCTACTTTATTTGAATCTAGTTATACTGCAGAAGAAGCTTTAAAAACACCTGCACCACCAGAATTTGATAAAACTTTACTTGGTTTTAAAGATCATGTAGAAACAGTTAATGTGGGATTAACTGGTGTAATAGAACGTTCAATAAAAGAAGGAATAAGTATTGTTATTGAAGGAGTTCATATTGTTCCGGGTTTTATTGATGAAGAATTATTGAATAGGCCTAATGTGTATATGTTTGTTTTAGCATTATCTGATGAGGAAGTTCATAAAGGAAGGTTCTATTCAAGGTGTAGACAATTATGGGCAAGAAGACCATTAAAAAGATATTTAAAACATTTCACATCAATTAGGAAAACTCATGATTATATTGTTGGCGTTGCAAAAAAACATGATATTCCTGTTATTGAGAATATTGGAGTAACAACAACTATAGATGAAATGCTAGAATATATTATTACTATTAAAGAAAAAGAACAACTTGAAAAAGAAGCATTAAATAATAAATAGTTTCTTTTTAATTTTTAGCTTTTTTTATATACTTTTTTTTGTTATTGTGTATACTACTATTTTTTTTAAATAATTGTTTAATTTGAAATATTAATTAAAATTAGTTTATTATATGAAAGATTTTAAATAAATATAATTTAGTTTTAAAAATAAAAAAAAGAAGTAGAAAGCTTAATTAAGCTTTCCAAAGACCGTGGAGAGTACAAAATTCTCTTGCTTCAACACATTCTGCTTCAGGAATTTCAAATGTTGCTTCAGGTTTATCTCCAGGGTTTAAGTATTGTTTGTGAATTTGACCATCTGCAATTAATTCAATCATTGCAATGTAATGATCTTCGTCCATAGGATGTTCAACTTCTCCAACTTTTACGTGGTATCCACAGTCTAATCTTGTGATGATAGGAACGTGTTTAGGTGAACCTTCGCCTTCTGTTTTTGCTTCAATAACATTTAATTGTGTTACATCAACATCTTGTCCTGGTTTGATGATTTCAATTACGTTTCCACTATTTTTACATAATACAATGCTTGTTTTATCAAAATCTGCCATATTATCTGCTCCGTTATTTAATATAATATAGAAATTTTTTCTAAATTAGAAATCTTCTTGAGATAATTCGAAGTATGCTGCAGGATGTTCACAGATAGGACATACTTCCGGTGGTTTTTCTCCTTTGTATACGAAACCACATTTTCTGCATACCCAAGTAACTTCTTCATCTCTGTTGAAGAATGTGTCTCCTTCAACCATAGCTAATAATTTTCGGTATCTTTCTTCGTGATGAGCTTCTACTAAACCAATGTTTCTTAATCTTGTTGCAATTACTGGGAAACCTTCTTCTTCAGCAATATCTGCAAATTCTGGGTACATTGAAGTAGCTTCTTCATTTTCACCTTCAGCTGCTGCTTTTAAGTTTTCAGCTGTGGTTCCGTAAGTAAATCCTACGCTTGTTGGAATATCAATGCAGTCAACATCTTCTTTTAATTCTTGTATCATTTTAAATAATACTTTTGCGTGTTGGAATTCGTTATCTGCTGTTAAAAGGAATATTTCAGCAATTTTTTCAAATCCTTCTTTTTTTGCTATTTTAGAATACATTGTGTATCTGTTTCTTGCTTGACTTTCTCCAACAAATGCTTTGGATAAATTTTCTAAAGTTTTTACCATTCAAATCACCTAAATTAAAATTATATTTTATTAAAATTTAATTATTTTAATCCAATATGTTCTTATTTATACTTGTATTAAATATATATAAATTTTTATTTTATGTAATTGTTAAAAATTGATGATATAATAATGTAAAAAAAGTAAAAAGAAATGAAGGTTATTTAAAATATCCATAGAATAGTGATTATGGCCGCGATTATAAATACTAATGGGGCTAATAATTTACTAACAGAAACTACGGAAGAAATGGTTGTCACTAATTCTGTTGAGTTATTTGGACCCAATGTTTTGATATTTACTCTTGCAGTTCCAGATGCTACACTTACTTCTTCTAAATCATCTAAAGCTGAAGGAATCAAATTTAACACAGAATCTATTAACTCTTCTGCATGTTTATTTCCGACGGTTAATCCACCACCCGATATGGTGTTTACCATGTGTGTGTCTGTAGTCATTGTTTCAATAATGTCAATTTCAGGATATTTTTCATATATTGATTCAAATAACCTTTCTCTAAATCCTGTTTGCATATTGTTCCCATCAAATACAATATACAACATTTTCTGGTTATCCACTTCTGTAATCATTATTTTCACACCACTTTCTCCAATACCATCTTTTATTGGTATTTCATCAAGTGGATCATATGCATATCCCATTTTAATAGGATACATTTCTGGTTTTTCAATTTTATCTATTGCATTTTCTATTTGTAAAACTCTGTTATGTCCTGGTAGTAATCTTTCATAATTTCCATTTAGACAATTATGACAATCTACCAGTACAACATCTTTTACACCAGTAATGTATTTTGTTTGGTATATCATGGATAGTCCAACACCATAATCTATGTCGTCCCCAGGATTAGGTGCAAATGTACTTAATATTATTGCTCCTTCATCAAAGAATTGTGCCCCAATTTTAGCATCATTATACTGGACTCTTTGGAATCGGGTTGCTTTATTTGAATAATTTAAATTTGGTAATAAGTCATTAATTGCTCTTGTAATTTTTGATACTTCTTTTGAAGCAACAGGGTTAAAATCATGTGTTGCAGCACCATGGGCAACTATGGAAAAATCATCTAATTGGTTAGCTAATATTGTTGGTAAGTTACCTCCTCCAATATTTCCTACAGGTCCTGGATGAACACATGGGGAAATATAATTTGCTTTAATTCCTTGTTCTGTCTTAAAACTTATTAGTGATACTATTGTATCTATATCTTCTCCCATTTCACTAAATACATCCTCCATAGCTATGGAACCTTCAGTAACTTGTGCTATGAATAAACTTAATAATTCTAATCCACCAACACCAAGGTTACTTTTAATAGGAGATTCTATAATAGCAACAAATGCATAAACAGCTATTGCAAGAACTAATGCTCCAATGATAGCTTTCATATAAATAGAATATGCATTTTCCATTGTGGCTAATGTTAAATTATTTATTAAAACCCACATACTGATTGTTAGTAATGGTTGTATTGCAGATATTAATACTCCTTCAATATATTTGATATTGGATGTGGACCATAACACTAATGTTTCTACTGCAAATCCAAATAATAAACCAAGTATTAAACTGTTGGATGTAAGATCCATGTGAACAAACAGTGATATGATAGCTCCCAGAATGTAGAAGAAACATGCAAATAATAAAAATACAAATGCTAAAAACATAGCTTGTTTTAATTTAACGTGTCTACCATTAAGTTTATTTACTATGCTATGTATTAATCCACCGGATGCTATTGTTGTTAAACCTACAAGGAAAAATGTTGTAGCTGCACCATCTAAAAATGCGTAAACTACTGAATCCATTTTCATTCCAGGTTGTAAACAGCCTACTACTCCACCAGTTAAAATGCTGACAAATAATATTAAAAATACAGATATTTTTGTTTTAGGTAAGGTTACCATGTACTTTGTTAATCCAATTATTCTGTCTGATAATCCCATTCTTACCTCCCCTGTTTATATAATATAAATAATTATATAATTATTAACAATATTATTTTTTTCTATAATTATTAAATAAATAAATGATATAGATAAATATATACTAATTTAGATAGGGGAATGATTTTGGAATATGAATTAAATACACCATTAACAGATGAAGATATAAATAAACTTGAAGCAGGAGATACTGTTTATTTATCTGGTACAATTTTTACAGCACGTGACAGTGCACATAAAAGAATTATTGAATCGGGAGCACCTATGAATTTGGAAGGTGTAGTATTATTCCATGCAGGTCCAATTATAAAACAGGATAATGACGATTATGAAATTATTGCTGTTGGTCCAACAACTAGTATGCGTATGAATCCTTATGAATCTGATGTTTTGGATATGGGTGTCAAAGCAGTTATTGGTAAAGGTGGAATGGATGAAAAAACTCAAGAAGCCTTAGTACGTAATAATGCTGTTTTTTTAACTGCTGTAGGTGGATGTGCTGCTTTATATGTAAATGGTATTAATAAAGTTAATTCTGTTGAATGGCTAGATTTAGGGATGCCCGAAGCAATTTGGGAATTGGATGTTAATCGTTTCGGTCCATTAATAGTTACGATGGATTCTAAAAATAATAATTTATATAAAAAAGATAAATGAGGTTAAGCATTTGAGGGAAAGGTCAATAGTATTGATATTGGGTGTTTTATCAATTGTTTTTATAGCTTTATTTTTTGTAATAACTCCTAGTTTTATTACTGATAATGGTGATGTAAAACATTTTGAAGATAATGATTATTCATTTGATATGTCTAATACTTGGACTGTTAACGAATATGATGATTTATTAAAAACACCGTTTTTATCTACAAGTCCAAATTCAATTATAGTTAATCCAGTAAATAATAATCAATTTAAATACTATAATGGTAGTGTTGAGGATTTAAAATCTAATGGAACTATTCTGAATACCAGTACTACCAATGCTACTGATGTAGTAATCGTTAAAACTGAGATAACAAAATATGATTCACTTCCAAACGGTATTACATTGGATGATGCATATAAAGCAGATAGTTTATATTCTTTAATGTATGATTCAGGTAAATTTGATATGGTAAATGATACTGTTATGAGTATTGATGGAAAAAATGCTCATCAATTTAATTATAGAGTAAGTTATATTACCTATCAGGATACTTGGATAGAAAATAATGGTAATTATATTAGGATTTTAAGTCAAGCACCTAATTCAGTTTATGAAAATGCATTACCACAATTTGATTATTTATTGAACACATTTAAAGTTAAATAATCATTATATCTTTCTTTTTTTTTAAAAAAAAATTATTAAAAAGTAAATTTAATTTAGAGGGAGTTTATTATTTCAGTTACAACTTCTTCTGTACCTGGTTGAGGATTGTCTGATTGTATTGTGTATAATGTACCATCTTGGACAAACCAATATTTTGTTATATTTAATTTTTTATCGGAAGTTGATGCAATCGTTTTATAAATTTCTTTTTCTTTATTCATTTCAGCTTTAGATGAAGTTATGTTGTATTTTTCACCATATTTACTTTTATAGTTGTCAATAGATGTTTCTAAATCTGTTTTTTGATTTGCTGTTGAAATTATTATTTTATTGGTGGTGTTATTCAAAACTAGTTTATCTGAAGATGAATTTTCCACAGTATATCCCGAGGTCAATTTTATACTTTCGCCATTTATTGTTGCTTTGTTTAATGGTGAAAATGGACTGAAAAGGTATGCTCCTGCTAATAATATGAGAACTATAACAATACCTATCATATACATTCGTTTCATATTTTTCCTCCACTTTTATTTATTAATATATTATATTTATATTGTCATGAAATATTTATTTTTCTTATTGAAAAGGTTATTTATTTAATAAATTAATATAATATTATATACTAATTTAAGAGATTATATAATGAATGATAAACTAGAAAATATTTTTACAAATTTTGCAAATTCTCAAGAAGAAACCTTGAAAGAAATGGGAATGACTAAGGAATCTTTCATTGAAGAGGCAAAACAATGGTGTAAAACTGAAGAAGGTAAATTGGAAATTCAAAAATTCATTTTACAACAGGAAATAACTGATTTGGAAAAACAAATTTCTGATTTAAAAGTTAGTGTAGATAAAAAACAAGAATCTATTAATGAAATTGATAAAGAATTATCTAATATTGGTGGTGAATGATATGGTTGAATTATCTATTAAAAAAGTTGCTCGTAGAAAAGATAAAGATGATCCTGATAGTCCTATGATGGTCGAGATTCCTAGTGTTATTGTAGATGGTTATGGTATACGTGATGGAGATCAGGTTGAATGGACTTATTTTATCAATTGTAAAAATCAGAAGAAAGTTACATTAAAATATGAATATAAAGGTTTTTAATTCCTTTATGTTTTTTTTTCATACTATTTTTTTATTATATTTTTAATTTTTTGTATTACTTTTATAGCTATCTTTGTAATACTTTTGTATTACTTTTTAGTAAATTCATTTATATACTGTTATTACCAAAGTATTACTTAACCAATAATATATTTATAAGGAGGTATTACTTTGGGTCAATTAGAACGTTTTGTAAAAGTTTTAGAAGGCCTTAAAATGACCATTGTTGGAGGGATATTCCTTTTAATTAGTTTGTATTTTGTATTAACTGGAACATCCATACCATCTTATATGGATCCTGCATGGGTAACAGTGTTCATATGTGGTATACCTTTGGTATATCTGGCATTAACAAGATTGATTAATGAACATTGGATTTCTTCAGCATTACTAATTGTAATGGCAATGGTAGCATCAATTTATATTGGTGAAATCTTTGCTGCAGGTGAAGTTACTTTCATAATGGCATTAGGTGCATTATTGGAAGATTATACGGTAGAAAGGTCTAAACGTGGATTGACAGATTTAATAAATCTTAAACCTGAAAAAGGTAGGTTACTAATTACAGAAAATTCGCAAACTGTAGAAAAAGAAGTGGAAGCCACTCAAATAAAAATTGGTGATATTTTAAGAGTATTGCCTGGTGAAAAAATTCCTGTAGATGGAGTTATAATTAAGGGTGATACATCAGTAGATCAATCAGTTATGACTGGTGAATCATTACCGTTAGATAAAACAGTTAATGATGAAGTATTTTCAGGTACTTTGAATTTACATGGAGCTATTGATATAAAAGCAACTAAAGTAGGGACTGATTCATCACTTGAAAAACTCATTCGTTTAGTACAGGAAGCTGATGAAAAACAAGCTCCAACACAGAGAATTGCTGATAAATGGGCTACTTGGTTAGTTCCAGTAGCATTAGCTATAGCAATAGTTACCTATTTAATTACAGGTAATCTTGAAAGAGGAGTAACGATATTAGTAGTATTTTGTCCATGTGCTTTGATTCTTGCTACACCTACAGCTATTATGGCTGCAATTGGTCAAGCTACAAAACAGGGTGTGTTGATCAAATCGGGTGAAGCACTTGAAATTATGGGAAATGTTGATACAATAACTTTTGATAAAACCGGAACATTAACTTTTGGTAATCTTGAAGTTTCTGATATAGTGTCATTGGTAGATGATATCAGTGAAGAAGATTTAACGAAATATGTGACTATTTCAGAAGTTAAATCAGAACATCCTATAGGAAAAGCAATAGTTAATTATAGCAAACAAAACGGTTATGAATTTGTAGAGCCTGATTCATTTGAAATGATACCGGGTAAAGGTGTAAAAGTTCAATATAATGGGGATATAATAAGTTCTGGAACTACAAGGTTTATGGAAGATAATAATATTGAAGTTTTCGATTCATGTCATAAAGAATTAGATTTATTAAGAAATGAGGGTAAAGCTTCTATTGTGGTAGCTTTAAACGATAAAATTATTGGTGTAGTAGGTTTATCTGATGTATTAAGAAAAAATGCAGAAGCTGTAGTAAGTACACTTAAAAATGATTTGCAGACAAATGTAGAATTATTAACTGGTGATAATTATAAAGCCGCTAATTATTTTGCCTCTAAAGTCGGAATTACTGATGTTCATTCAGAATTATTGCCAGAAAATAAAATGGAAATTATAGAACAATTAAAATCATCTGATAAGAAAGTTTGTATGATTGGTGATGGGGTAAATGATGCTCCAGCATTAAAAACAGCTGATGTAAGTGTGGCTATGGGTGGTATGGGTAGTGATATTGCTATTGATGCTGCAGACATGGCATTACTTGGTGATGATATAGAAAAATTACCATATCTTAAGAAATTATCAAATGCAACTTTATTTACAATACATTTAAGTATAACAATTTCAATGATCATTAACGCTATTGCGATAATATGTTCAATATATGGATTATTAAACCCTATTACTGGAGCATTAGTTCATAATGTTGGATCTTGTGCGGTAGTTATGTTAGCTGCATCATTGTATGATAGGGACTTTTCAAAGTATGTAATTAGTTCTTAATTATATACTTTTTTTTTATTTTTGCTAATTTTTTTATTACTCTTTTTAAGAATTACTGTTCATAAATTGAGAACAATTTAAAAAATTATTTCCTAAAATGTGAATTATTATTCTTGTTCCCTTGCACTTTTTGAGAACAAAATTATTCTTTAAAACACTTTTTAGGAACTTCTATTTATTCTTTATTTTAATTAAAACGTTTTATTTGGTTTTTTTAAATTAAATGGAAAATTAATAAAATTTTATTTCCTAAATAAAAGCTTATGCTTTCTTTTTTCATTTTTTTTATAAAATCATTTAAAAATCTTGAAATGATTATATTCATATGATTATTAATTATTTTATTTTATAAATATATTATTTTATTTTATTTAGTAATTAAAACTTAATAAACTTTGTACTATTGATAATAAAGAACATAATCCTTTTATTTGAAAAAAATTATTTACTTAATTTTTAATAAATATTATTTTATAAATAAAAAAATCATAAATTTTATAAATAATTATAATAAATATGTTTAATTAATATTTTTTTAGATAAATTTTTTAAAAAATATAATCAATGTTAAATCAATTTTAATTTTTATTAATTTAATATTTTTATATAAGTTTTTTAAAAAATAATAATATCAATTAAAAATTATTGTATAATTATGTTATTAGTAAATTTTTAACAATTTAAGATTATCAATATTTTTTAGTCAGTTGTATAATTATCTACGGGAGATTAAATTATGCCTATTAAAAATTAGTATAATTCGGGTATGGAAGATTTGGGAGAAGCCCGTAAGGATTACAAGTTACATTTAACAATTTTGTTTTGTATAATCATTTCAGAATACATTGGTGTAATTGCATTGGATATTGCAGGTGTAAACATTGTTCTCATGCCTTTATTATATTCATTAGTGCTGGCAATAGCATTTTATATTACCAAACCATTTACATGGATAGCTGAAACTCAGTCTGAGGAGTCTTCTGCTATAATGATGTTGTTGGTTGGTCCATTATTAGTTAAGTTAGCAATAGCTAGTGGTCAAAATTTATCAATTATCTTCGATGTTGGGCAGCTATATTGTTAGAACAATTAGGGAATTTCGGAACAATATTTATTGGTTTACTTATAGCATTATTATTAGGTTTCAAACGTGAAGCTATTGGTATGACTAGTTCTATTTGTCGTGAACCTCAGATGGCAGTAGTTATGGAAGATATGGGTTTACTTCACCAGAAACAAGGGGTTTTTTCACAGTTTTCTTAATTGGAACAGTATTAGGAACACCATTTATAAGTATTATGGCAAGTATTTTAGCTTATCTGGTACCATTACATCAATTTGCTTATGGTATGGCATGTGGTATAGGTAGTGCTAGTATGAATGCAGCAGCTGTTGCTTCATTGTCTGCAGTATATCCTCAATTTTCTGTACAATTAGAAGCATTTAGTGGTATGGTTAATCTTATAGCTATGGTAACTGGAATGTATGTATACATATTTGCAGCAGTTCCATTAACTGAAAAGTTATATGATATATTAGAACCTATAGCTGATAGAATAATTACGAAAGATACTAATTCAGAAGAGGAAATTTAATGAAAGCAAAGTTATCTGTTAGAATGATTGGAGAATGGATAGGAATTCTTTTGATATTTTCTGTAATGGCTGCAATAGGAAATTGGGTTGGATATCAATATCCTTTCCAAGAATCTTTGATTGGGATGTTTATTTTATGTTTTATTTCCTTAATTGGTCTGATTGTAGAAAAGTTATTCCCTTTTAAAAATGTTCCGGCGATTATATATATAAGTTTAATAGGGTTATTTGTTGCATTGCCTTGGTTCCCCTTATCAGATATAATAATTTATTATACTTCTAAGGTTGATTTAATTTCTTTAACAACAGTTTTATTGGCATATGCTGGAGTTGCTATGGGTAAGGATTTAAAAAGTTTCAAAAAAGTTGGAATTCGTGGAATTATAGTTACTTTCGCAGTAATCTTTGGAACTTATATTGGATCAGCACTTATTGCTCAAGTAGCATTATCTTGGACGGGTATGATTTAATCTATTTTTTTACTTTTTTTTTTAAAAAACTTAGTGTGTTTTCAGATGGAAAAAATTAATTCTAATACAAAAGGTTTTTTTAACTATTTCAAATTACATTTTACAATATTTATTATAACATTAATATCTTTGTCTATTGGAACTGTCGTTTTTCCAATTTTTAATAATATGGAATTGATTATTTTACCTTTTATATTTTCTTTATTTTTAGCAATACTTGTTTATGTTATTAAACCTATCAAATGGGTTGGTAATCTTCAATCAAAGTATTGTACTGATTTAATTTTGATATTTATAGGTCCTTTGTTGGTTAAACTAGCCATTGCCAGTGGACAAAATATTGGTTTGTTGTTTAATGTGGGACCTATTCTGATTATAAAGGAATTGGGTAGTCTGGGTACAATATTTATTGGTTTACCTATAGCTCTTTATCTTGGATTTGGGCGTGAAAGTGTAGGTATGACTAGTTCTATTTGTCGTGAACCTCAATTAGCGGTACTCGTTGAAAAATATGGTTTTGATTCAAAAGAAGTGAAAGGTTTTTTTATAGTTTATATTATAGGTATAGTGTTAGGAACAATTTTTATCACTTTTTTAGTGAATATTTTATGTTATATTCTTCCATTACATCCTTATAGTTATGCTCTAGCAACGGGTATTGGCAGTACAAGTATGAATGTTGCAGCTGTTTCATCACTTATATCATTGTATCCTGACTTGCATGACAATCTTCTTGCATTTAGTGGTATTTCAAATTTAATTTCATTAGTATTTGGTATATATGTTTATATGATTATTTCTTTACCATTAACAGAAGTATTATATAATAAATTGGTTAAGTATTTTAAATGAAATTTTCTTTGATAACTATAAAAATTATGAATTATATTTTCAATATTTTTTATTCTTTTTTTAATTTATTTTTTATTATAAATTATAATTTTTTTAACTTTTCATTTAAAACAATTGCTAAGTTTTATAAAATTTAAAAAATAAAATAGTTAGTGAAAACAATTATAGGAGATTTAATCTATGAATGATTTGATAATAGAAAAATCAACAAATTTAATAGAAAAACTAAGACAGGAAAGTCCATTAACACATTGTATAACAAATGTAGTTACAGTAAGAGATTGTGCTAATGCAGTACTTGCAATTGGTGGATCACCAATTATGGCTAATGCACCTGAAGAAGCTGAAGAAATAACCTCTATTGCAAATTCTTTGGTAATCAACATAGGTACATTAACATCTGAACAAATTCAAACCATGGAACAATCTGCTAAACAGGCAACAAAAATGGAAAAACCATTTGTATTGGACCCTGTGGGAGTAGGTATTAGTAAAATTAGAAATGAAACTCCTATAAACATAATCAAGGAATCAAAACCTGCAATAATCAGAGGAAACTTATCTGAAATTAAAGCTATTGCAATGTTTTATGGAATATTAGAAGAATGTACTACTGCTAAAGGTGTAGATGTAGCTGATACAGACATAATTAATGAAAATACTCTAGAAACAAATGCACAAATTGTAAAAAATATAGCAGAAAAACTTGAAACTACTATTGCAGTATCAGGTCCTATTGATATAGTTTCAGATGGTAATGAAGTATATGCTTTAGAAAATGGTGATGCTATGATGGCTAACATTACTGGAACAGGATGTATGTTGGGTTCTATTATGGGGGCATATGTTGCTATAGATAATCCGTTAACTGCTGCAGTAACAGCTACTGCTGTAATGTCTATTGCTGGTGAAATCGCAGCTCAAACAACAAGAAATAATAATCTAGGTACAGGCTCTTTTGGAACTTATTTGATAGATGAATTATCAAAATTGAATTCTGAAATATTTAAAAAACATGTTAATATTAAAAAATTATAGGATTTGAAAATATGGATGATTTTGGTTTATATTTAGTTACAGATCAATTTGATTTGTCTGAAAAAGAGTTTTTAAATGTAATAGAACAATCCATCTTGGGTGGCGTGTCTATTGTACAGATTAGAGAAAAAAACAGTAATACCAAAGACTTCTATGAACTTTCCAGAAAATGTAAAAAAATCACAGATGATTATGATGTACCTTTAATTATTAATGATAGAATAGATATTGCCCAGGCAGTGGATGCTGCTGGGGTACATTTGGGTCAGGATGATATGCCCTGTAGAATAGCCCGTCGTATACTGGGACCTGATAAAACAATTGGTATCAGTGCTAGTTCATATAAAGAAGCAATTAAAGCACAAAATGATGGTGCAGATTATTTGGGTGTTGGAGCTATTGTTGAAACTGCTACTAAAAAAGATGCAAACATTGCAACACATGATGATTTACTAAAAATTAGGGATAATATTGAAATACCAACAGTGGCAATAGGTGGAGTTTCAGAATCAAATGCAAACGAAATTGTTAAAAATTATGGTTTTGATGGAATTGCAGTAGTATCTGCAATAATGTTGAGTGATAATCCAAAAGAAACTTCTTTAAAATTACTTAATGAAATTCAAAAACAGTAATTTTTTCTATTTTTTTTATTTTTTTTTTATTTCATTTTTTCAATAGTATTTATGTAATCGTCTAAAATTTCTTTATTCAATGAATAATAAGACATTTTTCCGTCTTTTCTTACGTTCATTAATTTACATTCAGTTAACTGCTTCATATGATGTGACAATGTAGGTTGGGTTATATCAAATTTTTCTAAAATATTGTTTGCACACATTTCCGTTTGTGAGGTTAATTGTATAATTTCTATTCTTTTGGGTTCACTTAATGCTTTTGAAATTTTAGATATATCTTCAATTTTCATTTCAATAACCTGATTATTTTTATTAATATAGTATATAGTTTTATCTTTATAATACTATTGTCTTTTTTTTTAATTTTTTTCAATTTTTTTCTTGAATTATATCATTTATAAATCCAAAAAAGATAATGTTTAAATATTCATTTGATTATTTGAAAGAATTGGATGAATGATTAATAATTTTCAAATAGTTTTTTAATAAAATAGTTAAATAAAAGAATTTTCAAATGAATAAGTTAATTTTTAAATAATAAAATGTGATGGGTTAGTCATCACATACAAAAAATAGAAAATCATTTGCTATTGCAGCATCGAAAAATGTATCGATTAGATCTAAGGATACGTTTTCACTGTTGACCAGTTCTATCTGGGTTTCAATACCAATGTCTGTTAAGCAATCATATAATGCATCAAGGTTTCTCCCATAGTAATCTGGTAAATCTAGTTTTTTAATTAAATATTCGTGGGGTTCTTTTTTAAGTTTTTTTCCATCTAATTTAATGTATTTCAAGATAACACTTCCTTAGATTTCTGTAAATGTATTGTAATGGTCTTCAGTATAATAAACTTTATAATCTTCTGTTGAATATACAATTCTTTTAGGGCCTCTTTTTGTTCCATTTGCATCTATGTCACATTCAATGTATTTTTTTTCAATGTGGGGTAATATGCCTTGTCTATTGGTAAATACATCTCCTCCGATACTTTTTCCTGGAGCATATTCTTTAAGAGGACCACCAGTCCATCCATAACTTTGAGCTTCCTTTTTGGTAATGTAATTACTTGGTAACTTGTGGAATTGCTTAATATAAGTGGCAACTTCGTCTACACTTACATACTCTCCACTTTCAATAACTGTAACGTTTGTTATATTATCTGAACTTAAATCAGAATTTGTATCTGAAATAGCACCAGTTCCAAATAATCCTCCAAGTATTGCTATTAAAATAACAATAATTATTGAAATTATTTTATTATCCAAATTTTTCACATCCGTATTATTTGTGATTTTATTATTATCTTTATTTTTTCTTAATAAAATAATATGGACTTATGATATGAATTATTATCTTAATTTATATAAATTTTTTTATTATTATCTAATTTTAATTAAATATTTTTAATCATAATTAATATTTTATAATTATTTTTTAAATAATGATAAGTTTATATAGTATTTTGTTTAATATTATAAATGATAAGAAAAGTAATACTTATTATTATATTTCTTATTACTAATTGTCAAGAGGAATCTTATGAAACAGAACATCACAAAGACGTTCTTATTATTAACATTTGTATTTCTTTTAGTAAGTTTAACAGCAGTAAATGCTTCAGATAACAATGCTAATGAAACTCATGAATTATCTGAAAATTATGAAAACTCTCAGTTATATTTAAGCAATCATACAATTGCTAATGAACATACTATAAAGTCGGTTAATAATAACAACAAATTAATTAAACAAGAAATTAACAAAAAACAAAACAATGTCAATACAAAAAATCAAGAAAAAACTGAAACAACATTATCCATAAAATTCACAAACATAACAGATGACTTATCTACAGAAAATTATCTGTTTACTCATATGGATGAAGAATACTCTATAGATATAAGTTTAACAGAAGATTTGGAAGAAAAACCAATTCCTGGAAAAATAAAACTTTATCTGTTGGATAATCCAGATGCCGAAGAAATAGATTTAAACAATTCAGGACATATTCAGAAAACATATACTGTTGATAAAATAGGAACATATCTTCCAATATATGCAGAATATGAGGGTAGTACCGAATATAATTCACAAACAAGCCCTATAATTTTCATGGACTCCGAAGCATATGAAACAGAATTAACATTAAATAAAATAGATAACGTAGCTTTCAATTCAACTATAAAAATTGAAGGTAATTTAACATACAAGGAGAATATTCCTATAAAAGATGCAAATCTTATAATATCATTGAATGATAAGCAAATAGCTTCAGCAACAACAGATAACCAGGGACATTATTCTATCAATTACAAACTACAAGATATTCCAATACAGGAAAAAGCAATTCTTAAAGTTGAATACATATCCCCTTTAGAAAAATACTCTGATGCAGTTGTTGATAATAAAATTGATGTAGAAAAAATTTTAAGAAATATCACACTAAACAACTTTGACACTATAATATTTAAAACACCAACAACATTCATGGGTCAGGTAATTGACGAAAACAATAAAACATATACTGGTGTAATGAAGGTATTAATTAAAGACAGTATAAACAATGATACCTATTATATAAATAATTCAGTAACTATAGATGATGGTCAATTTGAATTTACATTTATACCAGCAAAAGCGACTGATTACTCATTATCCTTATTTATTGAAGAAGACAGTTACTATATGGACTCATATAAAACTATAGATTTTTCTGTTAAAAAAGCAAATCTTAACTTAAATGTTGAAGAAGAATATGAATCCTTAGTACAGGATAATGTATCCATATGTGGAAAATTATCTGATCAAAATAATAATCCAATATCTGATATTCTAATAGAGATATATGTAGATGATTTTTCATTAGGAACAGTTACAACAGATAACAATGGAAACTTTAATTTTACACGATATGTCTTTGAAGAAATAGATGATGATGATTTTTTCACTATATATTTCAAAATTAATGAAACAGAAAATTACAATTCAATTTCAGAAGAATCAACATATTATTTGTCAAGAAGAAATGTTTGGATAAACGTCAATACAAACGAATCAGTGAAAATCAATGAATCACTTTCGTTATTAGGACAAGTAAAAGATGCATATAATAATACAATAGTACCAAAAGGAACTATAACTGTTTTAATAAACAATCAAGAAAAAGAACAAATTCCTATTGATTCAGAAGGAAAGTTTTCTACAGATATAAACATAAATGAAGATTACATCGGACAATCAAAATTATATGTTTTAACTCTTTTCAACCCTGAAAATCCTTCAGTATATTATACTGATTCATGCCAACTTTCAGAAGTTGTACATGAAATTTTAAAAACAGAAATTAACATTACATCAAATGATTCATATGTAAATGACAGTATTGCTATAAAAATAGATTTAACAGATGAACACAAGAAAAATCTGAATGAAAATATTTCAGTTGTAATTCGAGATTCACAGTTTAATCAGTTACTAAACAAAAAATTACAATTAACAAATGGATCAGTAACAACTACATTTACTCCAGTAGAAGAAGGAATATATTATATATTCGCACAATATGATGGAAAAGAAAATATCTATAATACATCCATGACTGAAAAGGAAATAACTGTTGAAAAAATACCTACATCATTAACCATTGACTCATTAAGCAAACAAGTATATGTAAATGATACAGTAATTATATCAGGTAAAATAATTGATACAAATAATAAACCTGTAGTTCAATCCAAGATTACTTTGGAAATTTTTAATTCTACAAATAGTAGTATAATAACAGTTAAAACAGATTCTCAGGGAAACTTTAACACAACATTCATTCCTAGAAGTATTGCAGAAAATATCACAATAAGATTAAGTTACAATTCTACAAACATCTTTAAAGAAAGCTACTGTGAAACATCAATTCAAGTAATAAAACATAATACAACAATTCATTTAGAATCATTGCCGACTATGATAAAATATGATGAAAAAATATTGATTAAAGCTAAAGTAGTTGAAACAGATGATAATTCCATAGTAAATGGTAGTGTAAACTTAAAAATCAACAATCAGTTAATGGAAAAAATTAACCTGAAAAATGGAGAATTTAACTACACTTACTTAATTAAGGAAAGTGGAAAAGAAAACCTGTTAAAGATAGAATTCATTGAAAACGATGCATATAATCCATCAGAAGCTACACATACTTATGAAGTAATACCACTAAAAACACTAATCATCATAAATCCAATAAATGACACAGAAATAAACTCAAAAATACTTATTACAGGTACAATAACTGATGAAAACAACCAAAACTTAACAATTGATTTATCATTCAAAATAAACAATGAATCATCTGAACAGGTATCTGCTAGAAACGGATTATTTTCATTTGAATACACACCGAAAAATGTTTCAGAATATCTTGTAAATGTCTCATATACTGGAGATAATCAACATTATACTTCTTCAAGTAATATAACCAAATTCAACACATTCAGAACAAAATTATCAGTAGAAAACATTACAACTACAGTTGATGATAAAAACAAGACTATTACAATATTCATAAAAGTAAACAACACACAAAATATATCCACAGAAGATATTGTAGTAAAAGTAAAAATAGGTGAAGAAGTTTACAACACTACAATAACAGAAAATTCAACTATTAACATCACTACTGATGAATTACAACCAGGCGAATATCCAATAACCTTAGAAATAAATCAGACAGATTACTTCGAACAATTTAACCAAAACCTAACAACAGTAAACATTGAAAAATACACACCAATAATCAGCCTAAAAGAAATATCAGACCAAACATATTCAGTAACAACATTTTTAGAAGGAAATTTAACAGACACATATAATCAGCCATTAAAAAATACAACTTTAATAATTACAATAGCTAACGACAGTTACACATTAATCACAGACAATAACGGAAAATTCAATTTATCCCTGGAAAAATTCAACGCAGGAAATAATTCACTTGAAATATTAGTTCCTGAAACCAAATCCATTAATTCAGCAAAATATAACACAACATTTTTAGCAAATAAAATGAAATCAAAAATAATCTTAGAAGAAAATACTCGAATACTTCCCGGAGATAATTTTACAATAGACGGACAATTATTGGATAATAACAACAAGTGTATTAAAAACAAATCTGTCATAATCCAGATAAACAACAAGGAATATACAGTAAAATCTGATGAAAATGGAAAATTTGATCTCACATATAATAACACAAAAGTTGGAATATACACAGTTAAAGTAATTTTTTCAGATTCTAATTATGAAGAATCAATTAAAGAAAGAAATTTATCTGTCACAAAACTTTCAGTCAGATTAATAGTTGAAAATGTTACTTCAACAGTTGGAGAAAATATGACCCTTAAAGCAAAATTAGTTGATGAATATGGAAATGATGTAAATGGTGGTAATTTAGTATTTAAACTAAATGGTAGAAGTTTAAGGATGGATGATCGTTTTGATACTAACATCGCAACAGTACATAAATTTAAAGTAAATGATGGGTCTGTAGAATATAATATTCTGTCAGATTTATATCTACGTAATGGAAAAAATATAACCGCATCATACAGTGGTTCATACAGATATGAAAGTGCAAAATCAAATGTTGCTATAGCTAGTATAAAATTAAGAAATGCCAATTTAAATGTAACTACATCAAAAACTCTTTTAAAACAACATGAAAATGTGACATTTAAAGTACATATAGAGGATAATACTACAAACATTTCAAGTCATGATTTAATCAATCAAAATGCTTCAGTTTTCTTTAAAATTAATGGAATTACTTTAAGAAATGATGATGGAAATATTATATATGTGCCAGTGATAAATTCAACAGCCCAATATAATTATTCTACAAACATTTTAGGATCTGTTGATAAAGAAAACAATCTTAGAAATTATACAGTTACAGCAGTTTATATGAATCCAAATTATTATCCAACAGCAAGAAATACCACTTTCTTTAATATACTCAAATCAGATGTAAATATTAATATCAGTTCATTACAATTAAAAAATAATCTGTTGAGCATAAAAGCTACATTAAAAGATTATTTAGGATATAATTTAGTAGGAGAAAATAAGGTATGTATAAAAATTAATGGAATAACCTACAAAGAAAATGAAGAAAACAAATACTTTAAAATAAAGGATGGTATTTTAGATATTCAAAATATTGATGTAGGAAAAAATAATGTTAAATATATAGAAATAGTAACAGGAGAAAGACAAGCATATAACGGTGCAAGAATAACAAGTAATGAAATTTCAATTAGTTAGTTGAAAGAAAATTTTCTTTCATCTATATTTTTTTTTAACCATTTAAGAAATTAGGTTTAACTAAAAATTTTATTATGAATTAATTCATAAATAAATATATAAATTATTGAGGTAGAAAAATTGGAAACCTTAAATTCAATAAATGGAATAATCACACTTTTAATTTTTATATATGCTATTTATATCTTTCCAAAAGCAATGGGTGAAATAAAAGGTGTGTATATGGAAACACCTGATGAGTTTTTCGGTAAATTTAAGGAAGACTGTAAATGGACTCATGGTACTACTTATGGTATAGGTGCATTGTCTTATATTTTGATAGTGTTTTTCATTCTCATCTGGAATCAAATTAATAATACTTATGGGATAGTAATATCTAATGTATTTTTGATAATCATCCTAATACTACTGAAAATATTTTATGATAAACGAAAAGTTATCAATGCAGAGCTTGCATATAAGAAGAATATTGAAGATGGTTATCTTAAAGAAACAGATCCTATACCAAATCAAAAAGGAAGATTAAGGAAATTATATGAAAAAATATTAAAAAAAGAATAATATTTATCATTAACTTAAACTCCCACTTTTTTAGAGTAATAACATAAAAATTACATCTCTACTTTTTTTATCCAATATATTATTATACGATTATTCAACTTTACATTAACTTTATTCTGCAAAACTATTTAATCTTAAACTATTTTTTTGTATCGTTTATTCTATTGAAAATTATGCCTTTATTTTCATTTATGCAATATTTTCTAATTATCTTGATTAAGATGATTTATTGACAATAGTATGTGCTACAAAAAGCGTATCACTTGAACAAAAATATATAATATTTTAGGTTATGATAGTGTTTATTTCCAATTGTAGCGATAATTGATGATAATGAGAGCTAAAGTAAAGTCCCTT
>AUXO013207072.1_pt1 | contig 21879 bp, 25 predicted proteins | sample 768731 | NCBI WGS metagenome assembly AUXO01 (sample SAMN02715735, study PRJNA202380) | gut metagenome | biome: sheep rumen | host: Ovis aries | place: New Zealand: Palmerston North
GCAACTAAACCATCTTCAATAGATGTTTTAATTTGTTTTGATGAAGGTTCCATTTCCATATATCCAGTAGGTAATACTTTAACACTGAATACTTCACCATCAACTTCAACATCATAAGATGTTGGAATACTTGAAGCAGTAAATTGAGTTTGTGGTTTAGGAATTTCTTCAGCTACAGCTTCACCTTTAAGGAATTTTTCACCGACTGCTGGATATAAAGCATAAGTTAATACATCTTCTTCCTTATTATATAAACCTTCAGATTTTAAATATTCTCTATCAGCATCAAGTTCAGGTTCAAGTAAATCTGCAGGTCTGCAAGTCATAGGTTCTTCATCCCCAACAGCCTGTTTATATAATTCCTGACTAATTTCTGCTGGTGGTTTACCATAAGCCCCTTTAAGATAATCTTTAACTTCTTTAGTTATATTTGCGTATCTTTCACCAAGTAATACATTCATTACAGATTGAACACCCACAATTTGACTTGTTGGTGTTACTAGTGGTGGATAACCTAAATCTTTTCTTACTCTTGGAATTTCTTCTAATACATCATGATATTTATCAATAGCATCTTGTTGTTTTAATTGAGATACTAAGTTTGATAACATTCCACCCGGAACTTGATAGATTAATACATTAGTATCAACATTTGATGCTAATGGGTCTATTAAACCTTGATATTTTTTAAGTAAATCTGTGAAATAATCTTTAATAATTGATAATTGTTTTAAATCTATTTCAGTTCCATAAGAAGTATTTTCTAATGCTGCAACAACACTTTCAGTTGGTGGTTGAGAAGTTCCACTTGCAAATGGTGATATTGCAGTGTCAAGTAAATCAACACCAGCTTCCACTGCTGCTTGATAACTCATTAAAGTCATACCACTTGTACAATGACTATGTAAATTAACATCTAAATCTGTTTCATCCTTTAACGCTGTTATGAGCTTACTAGCCATGTCAGGAGTTATTAAACCAGCCATATCTTTTATAGTGATTGCATCACAGTCCATACTTTCTAAAGTTTTAGCAAAATCCACATAACTTTCAATAGTATGAACAGGACTAATTGTATAACTAATAGCCCCCTGTACATATGCTCCCTGTTCTTTAGCTGTTTTTATGGACATTTCCATATTTCTTGAATCATTTAATGCATCAAAAATTCTAAATACATCAATTCCATTTTCATAAGATTTTTCTACAAATTCCTTGACAACATCATCAGAGTAATGTTTGTATCCAAGTAAATTTTGTCCTCTTAACAACATTTGAAGTGGTGTTTTTGTCACATGTTCTTTAAATAAAGTTAATCTTTCCCATGGATCTTCATTTAAAAAACGAATACATGAATCAAATGTTGCTCCACCCCATGCTTCCAATGAGAAATAACCAACTTTATCCATATCTTCTAGTATAGGAACCATATCTTCAGTTCTCATCCTTGTTGCAATTAAAGACTGATGAGCATCACGTAATGCGGTTTCTATAATTTTCACTTTTGCCATTTACGACACCTACTAATTTTAATATGAATTTTTTTTAATAAAACTAATTTGAATAAATGTTATATGAAAGTATTAATACTTTTAAATATAATCATGAATTTAATGTCAATACTAAATTCTAAAAAAAATTGATTATTATCCAAAAAATTATATTCTATTATGTATAATTTTTGTTAATACTAGTATATATTTATTACATGAAAAACAGTATGCAGTAATGATAAAAAGATAAATTTCTGAAAAATAGTAATTAAAAATAAAAATAGTTAATAAAATAAAATAGATTGAGTTATCTATTTTAATCTTTTACCTGTTACAGGTTTTTTGTTTTGCCAACTGTATGACCTTAATCTTTTAGATCTACCAAATCCACAAGATGCACAATATTTTTTATTTGGATTGTAAGCATTTCTTCCACATCTTCTACATCTTATATGATTTTTTTTATTACGTTTACCAAATGATGGTGTTCCTTTCATCGCTTTCGCCTCCAGTAAGTTAATAATGATTTAAATAACGTTATTAAATAAAACCTTTTTATAAAAAGGTAAAAAAAAGAGAATAGATAAATTCTATTCATTAACCTTATACCATACATCATGTAATGCACGTTAAGTATATACTTAATAATAGGGACAATTAATAGTAGTCAGCTATTATGGGTCCTTAATGATTATTCTGGTGATATATATACTATGTTATCTCCACGTACTAAGACTACGCCTAATCTACGTGCAGATTCCCCATTTTCTAGTTCTTCTGCGTCGTTAAGTACTAAATTCATATGCATATCGAAGCTTTGTAAAGCTCCTCTGAATTCTTTACCGCCTTTGAGTTTTATAAGTACTTGAGAATTTAATGCTTTTCCTAATGCATCTAAAGGTCTAGATGTACTTTTATCATTTTTTTGGTCGTTCACTATTAATCACCTTATCAATAAATATTTATCTCTTTGTTGAGAATCATATTTAAATGTATTGGTAAATACCAATAATTTTATTCATAACAATATATGTGAATACTCTAAGATAAATGTATTCATTACAAATATCAAAAAAATAAAACTAATATTAAATATTTTATTTAAATCTGAGAAAAAAATATTTAATTGTATAAAAAATAAAATGATAAAATTAAAAAAGAATTAACTAATATCATAAAAGGAGCTAGTAAAAAATTGAAAGCAAAAAAACGATTCTTCTTAAAAAATAAAAAAATAAAAGAAATTAAAAAAGAATTAAATAATTATGCAGATATTATACCAAAAAAATCTCAAGTTGAATTAGTAGAATTCGAAGATTTACCTGACATATTACTTATAAATAATGAACCATTACTTATGAAAAGTGGTGATTTTTTCATACCTACCCTTAAAGCCGTACTGAAAATGGATGTAAATGAAAAATATGCAACTGTTGATATGGGAGCTATCAATTTTGTAATAAAAGGTGCAGACATTATGTCACCAGGAATTGTTGATGCTGACAAAACAATTCAAAAAGGAGATATAATTGTAATAAATGAAGAAAGTCATAAAAAACCTTTAGCAATTGGAGAAAGTATGATTAGTGGCGAAGAAATGATTGAAAATAATAAAGGAAAAGCAATAAAAAATTTACATTACATTGGAGACCCTATTTGGGAATTAGATATTTAGGAGAAAGAAATGTCCATTGACAAAAAAGAATTAAAGTATTCCTCAGGAAACGTTTTAAACAATAAAGTCCATGAAATTGGAATTATATCTTTAGGATCACATAGAGAAAATCATGGAAGTTGTTTGCCAATCGATACTGATTCAAAAATAGCCAGTAATGTAGCTTTAAAAGTCGCAACAGAAACTGGTGCTACATATCTGGGAATATTTTATGGTGCAACTGAATATGACTATGTTCAACACGGAATTCACTTAGATAAAGAAGAATTAATATATAAACAGATAATACCCCAACTAATTAATGCTAAAAAATTATTAGGATTAACTAGTGTTATTATAGTTAATGGTCATGGAGGCAATAATAGAATAATTCCAGATATTCCAATAATAGAAGAAAAAACAGGACTTAAAATAATTTTAAATAATTCCATCATAGAAAATGAAGGTCCACATGCATGTACCGGAGAACTTTCTATGGGCAAAGTTTTGGGTATAACTGATGAAGATAAATTAAAAGAGCACGGTAATTTTAAAAAAAATCCTGAAGTAGGAATGGTTGGTTTAAGTTTAGCACGAAAAAATGAACCAATCATTGATAATGAAGCTAAATTTATTGAAAAAAATGGTTTTGAAATTGATGAAAAATTTGGTAAATCCTTATTAGAAAATGCTAAAAAAAGCATAATTAAAGATATTAAAAAATTAACTAATTAATATCTTATTATTTTCCTTGTTCTATTCTTTTAATTAAATTTTTACAATAATTACTAGTTTTTTTATTATTGAATGCTAAAGATATTCTGGATATAGCTTCCAAAGTACGTATTGCTTGATCTAACCACGTGAATATATCTCCAGAATAAATATTTATATCATAATTAGTCATGAATTCTTTACTTATTCTGTTTGGACTCCAACCATTAAGACGTCTTTTGATAATTTGAGCAGAGATATTCTTTTCTAAACAATTACAAAACGGTCTTTCTTCACATTTACAATCCATAAAGTCAATTTGAATATTAACAACTTTTTCAACATATTGTGGATCCAATCTAGCTATGACATCACCGGAAGTTAAAATATCCCTCGTAGAATCTGCAAATAATCTGCTACTCACATTTGTTTTGAGAGCATTAGATAATCTTGTGATTAATCTATTACTTAAATATGCACTATCAAAGGGTTCTATTGTTTCTACTACAACTAATGGATTTTTATTTAAATTTTTTCTAATGTAATTCGCTTTATATAATTTCAAAAAAGATACAGATACTGCTCTACCATAACGTGTAGGTAAAAATACATCTTCATTATTTTTCATATTTTTAACTAATTTTTCATTATATAATTTATCCATGGCTTCTTCAAATAATAAAGGAGTATCCAATTTATCATATTTTGAAGCTAAATTTTTAACATCTACATTTTTAATAGCAGATATATCAGCCAATACTTGTTCATAAGTATCATCTTCATCATATTCTACTTCAATATTATCTACATCACTATCTAATAATTCTATAGCCATTTGTTCTTCTGATTGATTGTCAAATTCCTTACCAATTTCAGGCAACAAATAAACTAAACCCTTATCGTGGAAGGTTGGTCTTCCAGCACGCCCTAACATTTGTGAAAATTCATTGTTAGTAAGCCATTTATTTCCCATACGTAAAGTTTCAAATAGTACTTGTGAAGCTGGAAAATCTACACCTGCAGCTAGAGCTGCAGTAGTTACAACAGTAGATATTTTTTGATTAGCAAAATCTTTTTCAATTTTTACTTTTTTAGAATATGATAAACCTGCATGATAAGCTGCAGTACTTATACCTTTTTTCTGTATTTTATGAGCTATACTATGAGTTTTTTTTCTAGAATTTGTGAAAATAATTGTTTGACCTCTAAAACCTTTTGATGATTTTGAGTCAAATTCCTTTTTAGCTAATTTTCCAAGCAAATCTATTTTTTCATAGTCTGATTTGACAAATACTAAATGACGTTCAAGTGGAACTGGTCTTTGTTTATATTCTACTAATTTCATATTAAATTCATTGGCTATTTTCTGTGAATTTTTAACTGTAGCAGATAATCCTACTAACTGTGCTTTAGGGAATATAGTCATTAAACGTTTAACTAAACCATTTAATCTTGGACCTCGTTCTTCTTCATCAAGCATGTGAATTTCATCAATAACAACTGTACCAATATTTTTCAATTCATCATAGTTGCCAGAACGTAATAAGAAATCAAGACCTTCATAAGTTGCAACAACAATATCAGCATTTTTCACTGATTTATTCTTTATTGTTAATTCGCCTTTGGCTTTAATACGATTAGATCCTACTTTTATAGCAACATTTAATCCTAAAGAACTATATTGTTTTTTAAAATCCCTGTATTTCTGATTAGCAAGTGCAACAAGAGGTGTTAAATAAATAAATTTTTGATGTTTCATTGCTTTAGGAATACCTGCTAATTCACCTACCAATGTTTTACCCGAAGCTGTTGCAGAAACAACCAGCAAATTTTTATTTTCAAGAAGACCTGCATTCAAGGATAAAATCTGTACTGGAAGTAATGATTTTACTTTTTTGGATAGTACTTTTTTAAAAGAATCAGGTACATTTAAATTATTAACACGTATTTTAGGATACTTTTCTTTTTTTACTTTGATTGTATCATATAAAGTCAAATCCTCATATTTAATAGGATTAAATTTAGGATCTAATACTTGTAGTACTTTTTCTAAATCATGGGTTTTATTAAGTAAGTTCCTAAAACGTGGAAAAGAAACCTCATGATAACCTCTAAATTCCATTACACGTTTAATTTCTTTTTCTGCACAATTTTTACAAATATATTCATCATATAATTTATATGAATCTGATTTTTTAAGAATAGTGATATTTCCTTCAAAAGTACAATGTCTACAAATATGAGTCATTTTATACGGAATATTCAAAGAATTTAACATTTCTTCTATTTGTTCATCCTTTGTAGACAATAATACATTTTGTTTCCTTAAAATTTTTATAACATCTTTTGGAGTTTTTAAGGTTTCAAGGTTATCTTGCCTGATAATAAATCTATAAGGCCTAATTTTACCATTATCTTCCTTAAGTTTAAAATAACTATAAAATAAAGGTTTTCTTTGGTTATTTAAAGCCCCTTTAGCTGAACCAATTGGATATAATTCCACTATTTTTTTGTTTCTTCTTAAGATAATCATGATATCCTGATTAAAATATAAAATTATTTAATTACAATTTATTTCTTAGATTTCGTAAAGGTCCGGTTAATTTCCAAGAACTAGATGATAAAACTTCTGATAATAAATTATTTAATTTTTTATTTTCCTCATTTAGTTCTTCGTATCTTTTATTGTAAAGTTCAAGTTCCTCTTTCTGTTGATTATATCTATTACACATATCATCATAATCTTGTTTTAGCTTATCATATTCATTTGCTGATGTATCCTGATGTGAACTTTTTTTACTAGCATTATTTTCTTGGCGTGATATAATCTTCTCATTTTTTAATAAGTTGAAATTGTTTCTAGTTAACCTGATATCGTCATTTATTTGAGTTTGATTGTGCTGATTTAAAAATTCTATTCTTTGTGCTAATTGTTTAATTTGTTGTGAAGTCTGCTTATAATATTCTGGAACATAATGTGTTGGACCTAATCCCCATTGATGATTTTCCAGTAAATTGTAGTTTTTGACTATTAAACTTTCAACATCATAATTATTAAATATCCATTTTTCGATTAATGCAGTATAATAATTATTTTTACTATTTTTAAAAGGTTCCTTAATTACAATACTATTGTCACTTCGTTGAATTTTATATGATTCCCTTATAGGATTAACAATTAATGTAAGATTTGGAAGTTTCTTTTCTATTTGTGAATAAAATTTTTCGAAATGTTCCTTAAACAAATCCATAAATAATTCCTTATCAGTGCTCATTCTGATTATTTGTTTATCTTTAAGTTTTGTGTATAATTGACATTTTCGTAAATGTGGAGAATTATATAATAAATTATCATCCAATAAATATACTCCATGATCAATTTCTAAATAAAAATCCAATAATAAATAATTTATATGGCTGTTTACTAAATCCCTCATAACATTTCTATCTAATATTCGTTTAATGGATTTATATGCAACTTTATCTAATTTATTTCCATCAAAATCAAGTAAATCCTCTTCAGAATATTTTATAGGGGGTGACATTGCATTAATTATTGAATCATAAACATAAGAAAAGGTGATACTAAAATCTTCTTTATAGTTGGGATTAATCTGACTATTAAACATATCCCTATTTCCACAACTTCCAAAGACACCTATTTTAATTCTAGACATAATTATCTTTATTTTATTTATATGTAATAAAATTTATTATTGTAAAAATAGGATAACAATGACCTAATATTTGTCACATATCAAAAATATTACTGTTATCAAAAAATTATTAAAAAAATACAGAATAGCTTGAAAAATCGTTACAAAAAAGATAATTAATTAGTACATCAAATATTATAACAAAATTAGCAAAAATAGAAAAAAAATGATAAACTTTGTTAAGGACGTGAAATTTATGTCATCATATAATATGGGTGCATCAACTAAACCAGGTTATGATATAGCAAATAGAAGTAGAGAAATAATTAAATCATTAATTGATGAAGATACTAAAGATTTAAGTTATGAAGAAAAAGATATTGTAGAACGTGTAGTTCATTCTACTGCAGACCCTGAATATGCAAAACTTGTAAAAATATCCCCTTCTTTTGTTAAAACTGCTTTAAATTGTTTTGATAATAATGAAGACATATTAACAGATATTAACATGGTAAAATCAGGTATAACCAGATATGATGGTAAAGTATCATGTTACATACGTGATGAAAGAGCAGTAAAATTAGCAAAAGCTGAAGAAATAACCAGGTCTGCTGCTGCAATGCGAATAGCTGCTGAAGATGGATTTAAAGGAGTTGTTGCTATAGGTAATGCACCAACTGCATTATTTGAAGTTATGAAATTAGTTGAAGAAGGTCAAATGGATGCACGTGCAGTTGTTGGTGTGCCAGTAGGATTTGTTGGTGCTGCAGATTCCAAAGAAGCACTATCTAAAACAGACATTCCTTATGTTATAACAACAGGACCAAAAGGTGGAACACCCATAGCTGTAGCTGTAATAAATTCATTGTTAAACATTAGAAAATAAGGTGATTATATGAAAACAGATAAATCAAAAATATTATTTGAAGAATCAGTCAATGTTTTACCAGGAGGAGTTAGTTCACCTGTTAGAGCTTATAAACCTTATCCTTTTTTTGCAACAAAAGCTAAAGGTTCTAAAATATATGATGTAGATGGTAATGAATATATAGACTATTGTTTAGCTTATGGACCTATAATTTTTGGTCATGCAAATGATAAAATTATTGATAGTTCTATTGAACAACTAAAACTAGGAACTGATTATGGAGTACCATCAGAAAAAGAAATAATTTTAGCAAAAGAAGTTATTAAAAGAGTACCTTGTGCTGAAATGGTAAGATTTACTAATTCAGGAACAGAAGCTACTATGAGTGCAATTAGATTAGCTCGAGGAATTACAGGACGTGAAAAAATAATTAAATTTGAAGGTGCTTACCATGGAGCTCATGATAGTGTCTTAGTAAAATCAGGTTCCGGTGCTGCAGGAAAACCAGATTCTCCAGGAGTTCCAGAACAAGCAACTATTAACACAATTCTAGTTCCATATAATGATCCTGATGCAATTGAAGAAGTTATTAAAGAAAATAAGGATGAAATTGCATGTATTATTGTTGAACCAGTTATGGGTAACATTGGATGTGTACCTCCAAAAGAAGGATTTCATAAATTTTTACGTGAAATAACTGAAGATAATGGAATAATATTCATATTTGATGAAGTAATTACCGGATTTAGATTAAGTGAAGGTGGAGCTCAAGAATACTATGATATTATCCCTGATTTAGTTACATTTGGTAAAATATTAGGTGGAGGATTCCCAATAGGAGCTATTGCTGGTAAAAAAGAATATATGGAACAATTTACCCCTAGTGGAACTATATATCAAGCAGGTACATTTAGTGGTAATCCTATGTCAATTAATGCAGGAATAACTGCAATGGAAATTCTAAATAAAAATTTTTATAAAGACCTCCATGACAAAGGAGAATACCTAAGAAATGGAATAAAAGACATTATTTCAAAATTAGATTTGAACTACCAAGTTAATGGTGTTGAATCTATGACACAAATATATTTTACTGATAAAGAAGTATATGATTATGCTACTGCACAAGAAGCCGATAGTGAAGGATTTTTAAAGTATTTCCATAATTTATTAGAAAATGGAGTATTTATTGCACCTTCACAGTATGAATGTGCATTTTTATCAAATCAACATTCAATAGACGATATAGATAAAACCCTTAATGCAATTGAAATAGCACTAAAAAAATTATAACCCCCACCCTTTTTTTTTAAAATACTTTTTTTATAATCAATGAGTCCGACAAAAATCTATTTTTATTAATAAAATCTGTTCAAAATAAGGAGGAACGTTTTAATAAAATTTTGAAAAAATAGTTTATAGTTATGGCGAAGTCCTGATTAAAGATAACATTTAATATTATACCGAATATATATTTACATATTTATAAAAATTTTTTTTAATAGTGTAGGTTAACAAATGAGAATTGCTATAGGATTAGGGGAAAACAAGAATGTGTTAAAAGCCATTGAAAAATTTCCATACGATTTTGAAATAGCTAAAAGTAATGAAGAACTTCTAAACTATGTTCATGATCCAAATATTGATGGTGTTGTAAGGGGTTCTTTAGAATCAAACATCATATTAGATCTTAAAAAAGAATATCCTCATATATTCAGAGCATCTATTTTAGAAATAAATGGTTACAGATTTATGTTAACTCCTGTAGGTATAGATGAATGTGACACTGTTACAGCAAAAAAAACAATAGTAAAGGAATGTTCGAAAATTGTATCTGCTAGAGGAGTTGAACCAAAAATAGCTTTAATATCAGGTGGAAGAAAACAGGATAAGGGACGTACACCTAAAATAGATAAAACTATGGAAGAATGTGATGAAGTAGTTGCTGATCTTAAAGACCAATATAACATAAAACATTATTATATCCTAATTGAAAATGCTATAAAAGATCATGCCAATATAATAGTTGCTACTGATGGTATTACAGGAAATATCATTTTTAGAAGCTTAGTTTTAGTAGCTGGTGTAAAAAGTTATGGTGCTATTACATTACTTCAGCCAAACATATTTGTTGATACATCACGTTCTCAAACAGTCCAAGGATATATTAATTCAATTGAATTAGTAGTTAATATGATTAAATCACGTGAAAATCCAGATTATAAACTTTTTCAAGAAGTTCATGACGATTGAATAAAAAAAAGGGGAAATTAAAATGACATTGCTACAACCATTGTACTCAATTTATGAATGGTACATATCAAGAAATTTAGAAGAAAATAAAATGCCTAAACATGTAGCTATTATAATGGATGGAAATAGAAGATATTCCAAGATACAAGGAAATATGAGTGCAATTGAAGGTCATAAACGTGGCGTAGACACTTTAGAAAATGTGTTAGAATGGTGTATTGACTTAGGAATTAATATTGTTACAGTTTATGCCTTTTCAACAGAAAATTTCAATAGAAATGAAGATGAAGTAAAAGATTTGATGGATTTATTTGTTAATAGTTTTATGAGTATCCGTACTAATAAAAAAATCCATAAAAATAAAGTACGTCTTAAAGCCGTAGGAAAATTAGAACTATTCCCACAAGAAGTACGCGATGCAATAGCTGATGCAGAAAAATCTACAGAAAATTATGATGAAAAATTAATTAACATAGCTATGGGATATGATGGAAGAGTAGAAATTGTAGATACTGTTAAAAAAATAGCTAAAAAGGTTAAAGAAGGAGAATTAGAACCAGAAGATATTGATGAAAAAATGATTAACGAAAATTTATATACTAAAGGTTTAGATGATCCTAACTTAGTTATACGTACTAGTGGAGAAGAAAGATTAAGTGGATTTTTACTATGGCAATCATCTTATTCTGAATTATATTTCACAGATAGTTTATGGCCCGAACTAAGAAAAGTAGATTTTTTAAGAGCTATAAGATCATACACTAAAAGACAAAGAAGATTCGGAAGATAATATTAGGAAGTATTGACATGATTGATGTACATTGCCATTTGAATGACCCCTGTTTTGACCAAACACGTAGCGAAATAATTGAAAAAACTAAAAAAGAATTCAAATATGTTGTTGATTCTGGTGCAAGTTTTGAAGGAAATAATAGATCATTAGAATTATATAAAAATGAAAATGGATTTGTTCAAACAACCATGGGATACCATCCTATATATGCCAGTGTTGAAACTGATGAACAAATGCAAATAGTTATAGATCAAATAGTTGAAAATATTGATACAATATGTGCTATTGGTGAAATTGGATTAGATTTTTCTAAAAATCATAGCCAAGAAGAAATTAATAGACAATATCATGCTTTTGAAACATTTTTAAAACTTGCAGTAGAATATGATAAACCGGTTGTTCTGCATGTAAGGGAATCTGAACAACAAGGATTAGAAGTTCTGAAAAAATATCCAGAAATACCTGACGTAATTTTTCATTCATTTAGTGGAACAAAGACAACTGCTATGGAAGCTGTTGATTGTGGTTACTTTTTATCTTTTTCTACAAATGCACTTTTTTCTAAAAAACACAAAAAAAATTTGAAGAGTGTTCCCTTAGAAAATATGTTAACCGAAACAGATAGTCCTTATTTATCGCCAGTTAAAGGTGAAAATAATCAACCATTAAACTTAAAAAGAACTATTGAACGAATAGAGCGTACCAAAAAAATTAGTTTTGATGAAATTGAATCCCAAACAGAAAAGAATGCTATGAAAATTTATAATTTGAAATAATGTGATTATATGCAAATAGATGATATGACTAAATTATATATTCAAAAACGTGAAGAATACGAAACTAAAATAAGTAATGACTTATTAAACATAGAAGAATCCGTTAAAGATATTTCTAAAGTTGGAGATTATTTTAGTGTTAAAAATGAGGATATATTAATAACAATTAAGGCAATTGAAAAAAACAATGAAAAACATATTGCTATTTATACTGATATTAATCCTAAAGAAATTCCATTCAACGAATTAACATTAACAGAACATCCTGATTTAATTTTATGGATTATACAAAATAAATCTTTAATTCAACAAGGTTTTAAAGAAGTTTTAATTAATGCTGTTCGTAATGGAGAAGAAATCATAAATACTTTGAAAGAACTCAATATTAATTATGAGTAGATGAAAATGAAACCCTTTGTATTATTAAATTCAGCAATGACTGTTGATGGTAAAATTGCTACTGAAAATAGTCAATTGAAAATTTCAGGTAAAAAAGATATGGTACGTGTACATCAATTACGTAAAGAATTTGATAGTATAATGGTGGGCATAAATACTGTGATTATTGACAATCCTAAATTAACTATTTCTAAAATCAAAGCTGATAAAAAAGACAATCCTGTAAGAATTATTATAGATAGTTCTGCAAGAATACCTCTTGAAAGTAAAGTATTAAATGATGATGCAAAAACAATTGTAATTGTATCAAAAAAAGCCAAACAAACAAAAATAGATAAATTAAAAGACAAATGTGAGATAATTACTGCTGGCGAAGATAAAGTAAATCTCAAAGAAGCTCTGGAAAAAATATATGAAAAAGGTATTCAATCAATACTACTAGAAGGAGGTTCCACCCTAAACTTTTCCATGTTTAAAGATAAACTCATTGATAAAGTATCTATTTGTATCGGTTCAAAAATATTAGGTGGAAAAAATTCTAAAACATTTGTTGATGGCTTTGGATTTGATAAGGATACTTGTGTTAACTTAAAATTAAAAAAATATTATGTTATCGATGAAGATATTGTTTTAGAATATGATGTCAACTATTGAAAAAAGTAAAAGAATCTAAAATATTCCTTGTTTTTTAAGAATTCTTTCAGGATTAACTTTTAATATATTGTCTAATTCACTTTCAGGTATTCCTGCACAAAGCGCTACCTTTTCTGAAAAGTCATAATCAATCAAATCATGAGGAGCATGTGCATCAGTATCAAGTACCATACTTGCACCATATTCTAAACCAAGCTTTGCAACATGACCATTACCTAAAGAATGACCTCCACGAGCACTTATTTCTAAGGACACGTCATTGTCAACTGCAATTTGAACTTCTTCTTCTGTTATTAATCCAGGATGACCTATGATATCTACTTCAGGACATTCAGCAGATTTTAAATTTGTTCCAGGTTTTACAGGTTCCACAGGTGTTTCACCATGAACAACTACAATTTCTGCACCATAACTTCTTGCTTGATTAGCTAATCTATCAATTACTTTAGGTGGAACATGAGTTATTTCTACACCAGGAATAACTTCTAAATCCCAATTATCCCTTATATCATTTACCATTTTTGCTATATTTGATGCTACATCAATATTTGATGCATCTACATGATCTGTTATTGCAATCGCTTTATGACCTAATACTTCACATCTGCGGGCAATTTCCGATGGTAATAATTCACCATCACTATAAATACTATGCATATGCAAGTCTATTCTTTTGTTTTCAGACATTTTATCGCCACCTTAATGATTTAATTATTTATATTATATTATGTAATGATATATAACTTAAAACAAATATAATTAATTACATGACTGAACTTAAAGTATTTGTACCCGGACACATTACTGGTTTTTTTGAAATTATACAGAATAATAATCCCTTATTAAAAGGTTCCAGAGGTGCTGGAATAACATTAGATGAAGGAGTAACAACTTATTCTAAAATTGAAGAAGGTAGTGGAAAACTTAATATAACTGTAAATAATCAAAAAAATTCTTTTAACACAACCACTACTAAAACATTAGAGATTATTATTAATAGATATAATCTAGATCTATCTAAATATGATATAACTATTAATCATGATGTAAATTTAAATATTGGTTCAGGTTTTGGAACTAGTGCCGGTTTTGCATTAGGTATTAGTTTAACTATCCCACAATTATTAGGAATTAATATTAGTTTAAAAGAAGCAGGTGAAATAGCCCATTTAACTGAAATATCACAATCCAATGGATTAGGCGATGTCATTTCAGAATTATATGGTGGTTGTGTAATTAGACTAAAAGAAGGTTCTCCATCAATTGGTGTAATTGATAAAATTCCTATCACCCAACCTATATATGTAATTACAAAAACACTAGGATTATTAGAAACCAAGAGTATAATTGAAAATCCACTCCATCAAAAAAGAATTAATCAAAGTGGTCATGATTTATTACAACACATTATTAAAAATCCAAGTATCTCTAATTTCATAAAATTATCAAAAAAATTTGCTGATGAAACACAATTAATTAACGAAGAATTAAGAGAAATTATAAATATATTTGATGAAGAAACAATAGGTTCATCCATGGCTATGCTCGGAAATACTGCATTTGCTTTATCGTATACTCCTGAAACATCCGTGGATAACTGTGTTATTAGTAAAATAGATACAAACGGAGTTCAATATATTTAACTATCTTTTTTTTAAAATAAATTTACAAAAAAATGATTTAATAGTTTAATAACTATTAAACTCCCAAATTTTAATAAAAATAAAGATAATAAAAAAATATTTAAATAAACTTTTTTAACCTTCAACCATAATCATTTTACCCGACTTAGGATCTTTATATACAGTACCCATTTCAGTATACCCACTTCCAGCAGTATTTAAACTATCATGAGGAGTTTCAATTTCTTACCTTGTTCTACTGAGGTTACATCTTTCATTTTATTCATAACATCCTGTTTTTGTTCTTGAGACATGTCTGAAAATATGACACTCTGCATATTCCAACTCATAACAACAAATATCAAAAAACCCACAGCCAAAACTAACATTGCATCTACCAAATTTGTTGTTCCTGCTAATGGGTCTTCTTCAACATGATTTGAACGTCTTCTTTGTTTTTTTCTAACCATCAAAATCCTCCATTTTATCAAGTAATGCATCAGTTAATGCGTCCAAATCAGATAAATAATGTTCATACCAACTTCTTCGTATTTTTGATATTACATATGCTATAGCTCCAGAGCCAATACCAACAATAGTAGTATCAAATGCTACAGTTAATGATTCAGCTAATGTTACAATATCACCAGATCCTAATGCTGCTAATCCTGGACCTAATGGTATCAATGTTCCCATTAATCCTAATGTAGGACCTATACGAGTAATAATATCTGTTTTTTGTAATGTTTTTTCTGTTTTTTCTTCTTCACTTTCTACTAATTTACGTGCCAATGCTTCTCTTGAAAGTTTTGTTAAAGATTCAGAATGTGCTATTTCTTCCAAAACTTCTTTTTGAGATTCAGGTATTTCTGCATTATGTATTACATATACTAATGTAGTTATATTCTTATTTTTATGATTTAGGAAATAATTATGATAGATTTTCAACATAAACCCTTTATTAAATACCGGAATATTTAATTCGTCTCAGAAAATACGAACATCAAGTTCTATTTTATAGTAATACGTATTTAAATTATTTATTACTTTTATCATAAATAAAAGGATAATAGTAATACTTTGAAGAAAAAATACTTTAATTATGAGTTATAATCAAATTGTGAGGAGAATAAAATTTAAAAAAAGTTCTAAAATAAGAATTAAATCAGAAAATAAAAATGATAAAACAAGATTAGATATAAACTTAAAAAACAATATCTAAAAAAATAAAAAACTAAACTAAAATCTTACAAAAAATTTTAACAAAAAAAGAATTAAAAAGTAAATTTATACTTTTTTAACATCTTCGATAGAGTAAACTATACCTTTTTCTTCTAATTTTGAGATTACTCTATTTGTCATTTTACCTACAGCAAAAACTAATACACGTAAACCTTTCTCTGCTGCACTACTAGTTGCTTCAGCTGTAGCAAATTCAAAATCAGGATAGACATTTAAATGATTTGTGATTGCTCTTGCACTTGTTCCTAAAACACCAATCCTATCAAAATCTTGATTATATAATTCTTCTATCCTTTCCATGTCACAAGCTCGAGAACCGCCTTCAACTATAGGAGGTATTTTAACAATTACCACATCTTTTGGTACTAAATCAATTTCACCACCCAAATTGATTAGTGTTACATCTTCACCTTCTAAGGCATCACTAAATACTTCTGCATATGCATTTGATTTATCTTCGGTATCAGCATATAAAATACCATCTTCCATATTTAACCATACTTGTTCACCCTGATGTAAATCTTCAGCAGCTATAGCTGGCCATACAGATTTATAACCATTCATAGTAGTTAAAACCATATCAGAGTATGATTTGAGATTAATGGCTTCTGTTTTAACTTTATCAATACCATATTTTGTTATTTTATATCTGAAATTAGAGCTACCCGTTTCAACATAACCCTCTTTAACTAAAGATTTAATATTTTCAGAAACTGCTTGAACAGTAATGCCTAACTCATCAGCAATGTCTTTTTGTTTGAGATGTGGCTGTTGCTGAGCTATTTTAGCTAAAATCTGAAATTTAGTGAATTCACCTTTATTTTTAAATATTCTCATGCGATGTCGCTCCTTCTTATATTATCTTAAACCACACAGTTATATTTATTATGTATATATATGAGTATTAATTTATTTAAATCTTTATAATATTTATCAAATCTTTGAAAATGATAAAAATTCATTAAAAAGTATTGCATTCTAAAAATAATAAATTAATTTAAGTGAATTGAGTTATTCAATAAATTTATAAAATCTGATATGTTGTCTTCAGGTATGTATGCACCACATGCAACACTATGTCCTCCGCCAGAACCACCACATTTTGAAGCAACTTTTCTAACTAAATTACCAAAATGAATACCATCATAACCTAATAATTTAGAACATCGAAGAGATACTTTATAACCTTGTTGATCTCCATCAACATGTGTATATCCCACCATTGGTTTTTGCCAATCATAGTTACTTAATAACATTCCAGCAATTGTACCAACAACACTCGGTTTAATTCCTTCACCATAAAAATACTGTAAATTATCCAATATTTCTATGTTATTTTCTTCTTGAATATCTGATAAACTTTGTGCTAAATAACGTTTATGTTGTTTTACTAATGCATCTAATTCTGAGCGTATTTCATGACGATGACCCTTAATTACTTGCATTCCCAAATCAAATCGCCTATTACGTCCACAGGCATTAATTATAGTACTATATTCACTAGCATCTTTATATGGAGTGTACTCTTCTTCAAATGTGAATTCATAGGATTCACCTGAAATTAATCTAGGAACATACTTAACATATCTATCAGGAACTTCCCTAGTCATCATTTTTAATAATTCACTGAATAATCTTGATTTTTCTTCCATATTTAAATCACATAAGCATCGTACAGCACCAGTATCATTTTTTATAGGTATATTTAAACTTTCAAGAAAATGTATACATTCATTACGATTATTTGTTAATGGTAAATGAATATCTCCAAAATAAGATAAAGCTATGAATAATGGGCGTGTATTTCTACCATACAATAATAAATCATTTATATATTCAACATTACCTACTTCAATACTGTCTTTCAATATTTCTGTATTTAATCCCCTAAGTTTTCCAGTCATATTATTTTGCATATCACCAACAGCACTTAATATGCCCATCCAACTAAGATCATAAAAATGAAATCTTTTTGCAAGCAAATAAGATAAACCACCACCAGAGATAGTATATGAACCATCCCATCCATAATAATTAGGATTTATTTCTATAATTCCATTATTTTCATTAAGTGGTCGTATAGGTGGATGATGATCTAAAACAATAGTTGTACTATTCTTTGAAACAGAAGTCAAATTTTGTCCTGCACCTAAATCTGAAATTAAAGTAACATCAGTATCACTAGTTAACTCATCAACTTCATTAATATCTACAAAATTGACAGTATGCTCAATTTCTAGTTTATCCAATAATGAAGAAAGAATACTTCCAGCAGTAACACCATCACAATCGGTATGTGTGAATATAGTTACATTTTCAGCATCTAAAATTTTATTTTTTGCTTTGTCTAATAACAAATCCATATGTTTACGTGACTGCAAATCTTCTTCTGAAATTTTAGAATCCATAAAACAAAACTCCATAAAAAAAATAAAAAAAAGTATTATGATTAATTTTTTCTTGCTATTTTAATCATTTTTGCAATATTTCTAAGAAAATCATTTTTGGATTCATCTTCTCTTTTATTAGCTGTGACTCGTCCAGATTTTTCCCACCAAGAACTAGGATAAGATTTATTATGTTCAACCAAATGTTCAATTTTGAGTTTTTTCAAAGCTTGACCTATTTCTCTAACTTTAGGTTCAGGAACGCAATCTTCTGTAGCTATTTTACGTCCTTGTTTTCTTGTGAACTCTGAATTAATATATGCTGGCCAAATAATTGTATCCATTTTATCACCAATTAATTTAAATTCTGTATTAATGTTTCAACCATGTCTTTAACAGTATATTTTTGTGGTTCTATAGCATTTATTTCATATTTATTTAAAACATTACCTGTGATTGGTCCAATAGAACCAACAAGTATATTATTTCTAAGATTATATAAAAATTTGTCAAAAATTTCTTCTTGTTCAACTAATTCAAATAAATTTTTAACAGTTAATGGACTTGTGAATGTAATGATATCTATTTCATTATTAAGAACCATTTCTATTAATTTTAACATTTTTGATTTATCTTTTGGGGTTCCAGAAGTATATGCTTCAGCTATATCAACAGTTGCACCATACTCCTCTAAACCTTCAGGTAATGTTGTTCGTGCACTTAAAGTACGAGGTAATGCAATTTTTTTATCTTTAATGTCAATAGATTTGAATGACTCCAGTAAACCTTCAGCAGTAAAATCGTCAGGGATTAAATCAGCATGATTGTTATATTTTAATAATTCCTCTTCTGATTTAGTTCCTATTACTGCAATTTTAGAAGGAATACTATTATTTCCATAAAGATTAAAAAATGATTTTACTCCTGCAGGAGACGTGAAAATTATCCAATCATAAACATCTACATTATTCACCATCTTTTTTAATTCATCAGATTCAACTAGTTGCAATTCTAGGGTTGGTATTATAATAGGTACACCATGATATTCTGTGATTAAATCAGATAAAGCTTTAGATCTTTCAATTGGACGAGTAATTACAACAGTTCTATTATCAAAATCATTAGTTGTCATTATTCAATTTTACTCCTTAATTCTTCACATTCTTTATATATGTTTACAACTTCTCCAATAATTATTAATGCAGGTGGTCTTATACGTTTTTCAGTGATATCTGCAAGTGTTCCAAATATGATTCTTTGATCAGGTAAAGTACCTTTTTCAATTGCACATACAGGTGTATCAGGAGACCTATATTCTAATAATTTAGGAATATATTTCTTGAGTAATCCTACCCCCATAAATACAACTAAAGTATCTGCAGTATAATCCCAATTAACTTGTTTTTCTGATTTTTGAGGATCTTCATGACCTGTTACTAAAGTAAGGCTAGTTGCTATAGCCCTATGAGTTAAAGGTAATCCTATAGATGTTGCAGCCCCAATTGCAGAGTTTATTCCTGGAACAAATTCAACATTAATACCTTCACCAAGTAACGCAAGTTCTTCTTCACCACCACGACCAAATATGAATGGATCCCCACCTTTAAGTCTTACAACATTTTCATATTTTTTACCAGCATCAATAAGAAGCTCATTTATTTCAGGCTGTTTTCTATAATGTTCTCCAGCACGTTTACCAACATAAACTAGTTCAACATCATCAGGAGCATAATTTAATAATTCATCATTAGCAAGACTGTCATATAAAATAATATCTGCTTTTTTTAATATTTTAACTGCTTTAACTGTTATTAAATCTGGGTCACCTGGACCTGCTCCAATCATATATACTGTCATTAAAATCACATCTACTAATTTATTAAAATATTTAATATTATTATTTTATTAGTTTATTAATATTAAAGATTCATGATAATATCATTATTAAATTAAAATAAAAAGAAGTTTTTTAAACAAAAATTTAATTCAAAAAAGAAATTGAAAAAAAATGAAATAAGATTAATCAATGAAACTTTTAAAGAAGTTTAATCCATCATGGGAGCGTAATAAATCTTCTGCAGCCCTTTCAGGATGAGGCATTACTGCAACCACATTACCTTCAAGATTACATACACCAGTAATTCCATTCATAGAACCATTTGGATTTCCATCTTCGAAAGTAAGTACAACTTGATCATTATCTATGACTGAATCTAAATCTTCTGTGTAATATCTTCCTTCTTTATGAGCAATAGGCATTTCAACAACTTGATTTTTATCATATAATTTTGTGAAAGGAGTTCGAGTAGTATTGATTTTTAATTTTCTACTCTCACAGATAAACCTAGCATTTTCATTTTCAATGAATAAACCTGGAACTAAATCTATTTCTCCTAAAATTTGAGCACCATTACAAATTCCTAAAACAGGTTTTCCTTCTTTTGCAAATTGTTTTATTGAATCAATTATTGGAGTAATACTTGCTATTGCACCAGCTCTAAGATAATCCCCATATGAAAATCCACCTGCGATTATTATTACATCCATTGTTGATAAATCAGTTTCATTCCAATAAACATAATGAGAATTAGCACCCACTAAATCAACAGCATAAGCAATATCCCTATCACAATTTGTACCTGGAAATCTAGTTATACCTACATTTACATCTGTTAAATCGGTCAATATTATTCCTCACTAATAGTTATTTCATAATCATGTATCACAGGATTACATAATAATTTCTGACACATCTCATCAACATTTTTGTTTACAATATCTTCATTTTCAGCATCTATTGTGAATTTAATAATATTCATTGTTTGAGTATTTTTAACTTCATAATTAAGTAATGCTAAAGCTTTTTCAATAGTTGATGCTTCTGGACTTAACATTCCTTTTTTTAAACTTATTTTAACTTCCACATTGTAATTCATAATCAAACTTCCTAAGTATATAGTATTATATTTGTTCTACATTCCATTTGTCTTTTTCTTCTTCTGTAAGAACTAAATTAACAACTTTATGATATGCATCTACAACACCAGATTCACCTTTTCTGAATATATCTTTATCAAAGTTTTCTAAAGTTTCTACATCCCATAATCTTGTAGTATCAGGACTTATTTCATCACCAAGAACTATGTTTCCATCTTTATCAAAACCAAATTCTAATTTAAAATCTACAAGTAATAAAGTTCTTTCTTTTAAATAATCACATAATACTTTATTAATTGTTAAGGTAATTTCTCTAATTTTATCTAATGTTTCTTGATTAACTATGTTTAATGCTAAAATTATACTATCATTTAACATTGGATCATGATATTCATCATTTTTATAATCAAATTGAATTATTGGTGGATTTA
>AUXO016819758.1_pt1 | contig 21870 bp, 3 predicted proteins | sample 768731 | NCBI WGS metagenome assembly AUXO01 (sample SAMN02715735, study PRJNA202380) | gut metagenome | biome: sheep rumen | host: Ovis aries | place: New Zealand: Palmerston North
TGGTATGTGAAAATGCAAATTATCTAAGTGTTGATTCTACTTTTATTGAAATTGAAATCGCAAAAGCTACTTATGATATGTCAGCTGTTACATTTGCTGATAAGACTGAAACATATACTGGTCAAGAAATTACAATTACAATAACTGGCACACTTCCAGACGGTGTTACAGTATCATATACTAATAATGCTTTAACTAATGTTGGTTCAACTTTAGCTACTGCCAAGTTTAGCGGAAATGCAAACTATGAAGCAATTGCTGATAAGACTGCAACATTAACTATTACTAAAGCTACTTATGATATGTCAGGTGTTACATTCGCTAACAAGACTGAAACATATACTGGAGATGAAATTACAATCACAATAACTGGTGAACTTCCAGAAGGTGTTACAGTATCATATACTAATAACGCTTTAACTAATGTTGGTAATATTACTGCTACTGCATCATTTGAAGGCGATACTAAAAATTATGAAGCAATTTCTGATATGACTGCAAAGTTAACTATTACTAAAGCTAATCCAACAGTAACAGCTCCAACAGCTAAAGAATTAACATATACAGGTGAAGCTTTAGAATTAATTAATGCCGGTACTTCTGCTCATGGTACATTTGAATATAAGCTTACTGGTGATTATTCTGATTCTTTACCAAAAGCTACAGATGTTGGCACTTATAAAGTATTCTATAAATTTATCGGTGATGAAAACCACAATGATATAGAAGAAAAAGAATTAAGTGTTACTATTGCTAAAACAGATATAACTGATTTTACACTTCCAACAGCTAATGCTTTAACTTATACAGGCGATGACCAAGAATTAATTAATGCCGGTACTTCTACTCAAGGAACATTTAAATATAAACTAAATGCAGATGCAGAATATGTCGAAAATCTTCCTAAAGCAACTAATGCTGGCAATTATACTGTATACTATATTATCGTTGGTGATAGCAATCACAATGATAAAGAAGGTACAATCCCAGCATCAATTGCAAAAGCTAATCCAACTGTAACTGCACCTACTGCTATTGCAACTCTAGCATATACATCACAAGAACAAGTATTAATTAATGCTGGTTCAACTAACGGTGGTACTTTAGTATATAAGCTAGGTGATGGTGAATATTCAGAAAATCTTCCTGTTGCAATCTCTGCTGGAACTTACACCATTTATTATAAAGTTATAGGAAATGATAACTATAATGATACTGAAGAAGCTTCAATACAAGTTACTATTCAATCTAAGACTATTCCAACTGTAACTGCACCTACTGCTATTTCAGGTTTAATATATACAGGTGTGGCTCAAACATTAATTAATGCTGGTACTACTACTGGTGGAACATTATATTATTCAACTAATAATATAGATTATTCTACTGATATGCCTACAGGAATTAATGCTGGAACTTATACTATTTATTATAAAGTTATTGGTGATGACATTTATGCTGACGTTGCTCCACAATATATTCAAGTAACTATAGCACAAAAATCTATTACTGGTGCAACAATTAATCTACAATTTGCAGAATATACATATACTGGTTCAGCAATCGAACCAACTGTATCTTCTGTTTATGACGGATTAAATCTTATAGCAACTGAGGATTACATAGTATCTTATGATGCTAATGCTATAAGTATTGGCAATTATAAAGTTACTATCACAGGTACTAGAAATTATAAAGGAAGCAAACAGGCTGAATACACAATCGTTTCTCAAAACAAAGATATTTCATTAGCATCTATCGAATTAGCTCCTTATGATTTCACATTCAATAACGAATCACAAATTCCTACAGTTACAATAAAAGATGGAACTGAAACATTAGTAAGTGGCACAGATTACATTCTAAGTTATAGTAATAATAATGGTGGAGCCAATAATACAACTAATGCTGGTACAATTACTATTACTGCAACAGGTTGTGGTAACCTTTACGATACTTCTAAATCAATTGAAATCGAATATGTAATCAAGAAATATACAGTTACAAATCCTACTATCGTTCTTCAAGAAAGAACATTCACTGGTTATAATATTATTCCTACAATAGTAAGTGTAATTGATGAAGGATTAGATATTACAAATCAATGTTCAATTAATCAAGCTAATTCTAAGAAGGATGCAGGAACATATCAAATTCCAATCACATTCAATTCTACAAATATTATTGCAGACGACTTTGAAGGTGAGTTCACAATCAATAGGAAGGATGCTTCTGATGCTTCTGATTTAACTATCCAAGATATTGATGATCAACCTTACACAACTAATGTAGGTATTTCAGGTTCAACTCCAGGTGTTACTATTAGATATGGTTCAATTTTATTAGTTAAAGATATTGATTATACTTTATTATATGAAGATAACGCAGCAATCGGCACAGCTACTATTAACATCACATTTATTGGTAATTATACTGGTTCAAGAACAACTACATTTATAATCAAGGTAATAACATATACTATTACTTATAATGTAAGTGGTGGAACTGATATCGCATCACAAGATTATAATTCAAATGCTTCTTCTGTTACTTTAGGAACAACAACATACACAGGTTATGAAGGTAAATGGACAGCTCCTAATTTAGAAACACCATATAACTTTAGTCAATCTGTAACACCAGATGCATTAATAGATTTAGGTGGTAATATCACTCTAACAGCATCATGGAAAGCTATAGTATATGATATTTCTTATGAATTAGATGGTGGAAATAATATTTCTAGTAACCCTACACATTATACTATCGAATCTGAAGATTTAAATATTGCTGATCCATTGAGTAGAGATGGTGCTACATTTGATGGTTGGTATAAAGAATCTACATTTGATACTTTAGTTACACAAATTACTAATGGTTCTTATGGTAATATTACATTATATGCGAAGTGGACATATATACCATATACTATTACATACGTATTAAATGATGGCACTAATAGTGCTAATAACCCAGCTTCATATACTACTAACCAAGAAATAGTACTAGAAGCTGCAACTAAGGATTATTATGACTTTGCTGGATGGTATACTGATTCCATTTTCTCTTCTCAAGCAAGAGTCACTAAAATTACAAAAGGTTCAATTGGTAATATCACTTTATATGCAAAATTCACTGCAAAGAATTATACTATTACATATACTTTAGCAGGTGGTACAGCTAATAATACTAATAGTTACAATATTGAAACTGCAACATTTACATTAAATAATCCTACTAGAAATGGTTATACATTTAATGGTTGGACTGGTACAGGTTTAGATACTCCAACAATGACAGTTGAAATAGCTATAGGTTCATATGGTAATAGATCATATACAGCAACTTGGACTTTAAACACATATACTATCACATATGAATTAAATGGTGGAACTATTAGTGGAACAAATCCAACAACATACACTTTCGAAACTAATACTTTCGAATTAGTTAATCCAACAAAAGATGGATATGACTTCAAGTACTGGACATATAGTGGAACTAATTATACTACTGCAACTATATATAAAGGTTCATATGGAAATAGAACATATGTAGCAGTATTTGAATTAAAGACATATCATATAACATATGATGTGCCTGCTAATACAAATAATCCAAACAACACTAAATCAACATTCAAAGTTACAGATGCTGACTATAATTTACTTGCTCCTACAAAGAGTGGCTATACATTCATTAAGTGGACAATTAACTCTGAGTCAGTAACTACTCTTGATTTCAGTGAATATAACAGTGATATAACGGTTGTGGCAAACTTCATTGAATGTCCAATTGAGGTATCTTCTACACCAAATGGTACATATACAATAACAAAGAATGATGAGTCAGCAACATTATCAATCACTACTATAGGTGAAGAATATAAAGTAATAGCCTCACCAAACACTAATTATATGTTTGCTGGTTGGTATACAGATTCAGAATTTAATACACCAATCGACTATACATTATCCTATATCTCAGCAGGTAATAATGGTGCTGAATTCATATTTGAAATTACCAACACAACTAAAACTACTTTCTATGCTAAATACATTGAAAATACAATTACAACAATGGCATACTTAGATGGCGAAGCTAGTTACAATGGTGGTTCAACATCAATCTCAGGCACACCAATTGTTGGCGAAAACATCACATTAACTGCTACTACTGCAAACATTATAGATGTTACTATCTTAACTGATGTTTATGTATTTATAGGCTGGTATCAACGTGTATTAGATGATTCTAATTCATTTACAACTAGTGAAACATATTACACTAATACTACAGGTACTAAGGCAACTCCATATAACCTTGGATTATATGTAAAAGCATTAACAATAGATACTTCTTTCGATTCATCAAAGACTTATTATACTGATGCTTCTTGTACTATAGTTGCAACTCCAGTAGGTCTTGGATTATATGAATTTGATGGAGAAAATGCTACATTATCTCAAGATACTTCTTTCGATACAACTAAGACATACTACACTACTGTGGATCATGATATAGAAGCAACTCCATCAGAACTATATGAAATCAAAGTTTCTGTTGATAATTCATTCAATTCATTAACAACTTACTATACTGATTCAACTTGTGCAACTATTGCTACACCATTAAATGCTAACAATGGTTCAGCACTATATAAAGATATAAGAATAACTGATGAAAACTCAGCAAATATCTTTGAAGCATCAGCTATATTAACTGAAGAAAATACACTTTATGTGGCTAAGTGGTGTTCATTATCAAACATTATTAGAATCACTGCCACTGGTGGTACTACAGATAATGTAGAATATTATATAACTCCATCATACGTTAATAATTCCGATGAATTAGCTATAGGCTCAGTAATTACATTTACTGCAGCAGCTCAACAAAACTGGGTATGGAGTGGCTGGTATAATAATTCAGAACAATTTGATGGTGGAAACGCAGTATTAACATACACTATACCATCAGTTTTACCTGATCAAGCAATTACATATACTGCAACATGGATTAAAGACAACATTGAAATTAATGTCATGAAACAAAAAGTAGATGGAACATATGAACCTGATTCTACATCTACTTCAGGCACAGTAGGAATAACATTAAATGGCGATTATTTCACATTAAGTGTGACAGAAGGTATAGGATACACCCTACATGGAGTTTATTCAGATAGTTCATTATCAACTGAAATAACCAACTATGACACTCCATTATTAAAAGAATCTTATCAGTTTGTGTATGTAGCATTCGATTTAATCGAATATACTATCACATACAATTATGATGGAGGTACTGTTACTGAAACAAATCCTTCTTCCTACACAATAGCAAGTTCCGGTTTCTCATTAGTTGCACCAACAAAACAAGGCTACAAATTTACTGGTTGGAGTGGAACTGATATCCCAACATCAGACGAAGATGTCACAATCGAAACTGGTTCTTATGGCAATAGAACATTTACAGCAAATTGGACACCTGAACTATATAAAGTAACATTTGAATGTAATAATGGTGATAGACAAGTTATAACTGTAGAATATCAAGAGACATTATCATATATTCCTACTAAATCTGGTCGCACATTTGGTGGTTGGTATGAAGAATCTAATTTAACAACTATAATGACTGTATATACAAGAACATCTGATTCAACATTATATGCTAAATGGATTGAAGAAGAATTACCAAGTTTATTTACAACTAATGGTCAAGAAATTACTGACATAAATGGCACATTAACAGGCAAAATGATTCCAAGTTATATAGAAGGAATAGAAATGACTTCAATCAATCTTAACAATGTAGAAGTTTCGATTGATAAGTTACCTTCTTCTTTCACAACAATAAAGCTTGGTTACTATCCATCTAATTCATCTGTAACAAGCATCAATGGTGAAACACTAATAGATGTAACTAACAATTATTGCATAGATAATAACAATAATTATTATAAGAAAGTTGAAACAAGCATAAATGGTTGGACTGTAGTTAACCTAAACGAGGAAAAGTATGAAACCATATTTACATATCTTTTAGATAATGGAGAATATGAAGAGCCATACTACACTGGAATATATGAACAAACCGAATATAGATTTAATAGTGAAACAGGTGATATCGAAGAATATATAACCGACACTAGAAATCTATACTATCTTTTAGAAGATATAGAATGGATTGTTATTTTAAATAACTCTAACGAAATAAAACTATTATCTAATTATATCATTGATACAGTTACAGTCGTTGGAGGTACTACAACCACAAGCATTGCTGACAGCACTGCAGTTAGACTTTCTTCAGGAGCAATCACTATTGCAACAAGCACTGATGAAGCATTAGCATCATCTTTAGAAAATAATTCAACTCAATACGTATCAGACGCATTAGGAACTGATTATGCTGGTAATTATATTACAAATGATACTATATCTACTGCTGAAGATGGAAAATATGGAATTAGATATGTATTAACAATAACTAAATAAATATACATTCATTTTAGATAGAAATATTCAGACTAAATAACGTAAAAAAGAGAGATACTAAAAGCACTATACATTAGTGAAAAAGTATCTCTTTTTATTTTGTCCATATAAAAAGTAGGTCAATCACATGATTGACCTACTAATATTATCTACTTAATCAGAATATAACTCTTCCCAACCATCTGATAAATATTCTATTTGCTTAGTATATAAATCTGAAGTTGATACTGCCCATGCACTAGAATTATCATCTGTTCCTTCTTTTATCATTACATCCAATTTTACTGTTTGAGTAATGATAGATGTATATGGTAAGAATGAACCTACTTCTCTTGCATCTAAAGCTCTTATGGCAGCTGTTGTACCAACACCTAATTGGTTTTCCATATCTGTTACACAATAAGCTTCATAGCCTGTAGGAACATCGATATAGAAATAGAAATATCCTTTAGGTAAAACTTGTAAATTAAACTTCAATTTATATTCAACCATTCCATAATATGGTGCTTTATAGTAGTATGTCTCAAATTGAGAATAACTACTTGCAACAGTATATGTTGAAGTTGTTTGATCATAAGTATAATAAGTAGTATTACCAAATGTTTGAGCTGTAACTGATTTAGCCTTTAAATATGAGCTATTCGTGCTTAATTCACCTTTTTGATAATATGTCATAGTAGAGTTGAATTCATCCCCTGATAAGACATATACATCATCAACTAGAATATAATAAGTATCTGGTGAATATGTTGAGCTATCTAGTTCAACTGGTGTATATGCATATTGTTCAACTGCATATGCACTTATTTGTCTAGTAACAAGACTTTCAATTTCGTTGCTAGAATTATATACATTTTCTGCTATTGTCAAATAAATATTTGACATATCTAATGATTGAATAGCATATAATGAAACATCGAAATAAATTGTATTTGTAGCATCAATGATAGAAATATGATAGTATCTTACATTACCTTCGATATAACCCTTATTAAGATTATATTCTGAGAATACTACGTAATCTACATACCAGAAATGGCCTTCTGCAGGGTTTCCAATGTAATCCATGAATAATGATTCATTTTCTTCGCTAGAAGAGCCTGCAAGGCTTGATAATGAATAATTATATCCATTATATGTGAATGAAATACCAAGCTTAGTAGCATGAGCTGTAGACATTGGAGTATCAAGTGTGTAAACAAGTGACAAATCTGATGTCTTTTTGTTTGCTTGATTCCAAACTTTAATCCAATTTCCTGAAGAATCTAGTTCTACAAGCAATGTTTCTGAGTTAGTGCCTTTAGTAGTTGTGTACTCGAAAGGTACATATAAATACATTGTACTTCTATCTTCTAAGACTGTTTTATCAGTCAAAGTAGCTTTGCCATAATCTGCTAGCTTTCTAGCAGTTGTGTACTTATAGATTTGTGCATATTGATCAATACCAAATGTTGGAGAATAATATGTCAAATCTGAGTTAGATACAGTACCAATTGCATAATAATCAGATATTGATTTTGCATCTGAATCATTATTATATACGATTGATGTATTATTGATAACTATATCATTTCTTAATGCAGCTACTTCGCTATAAACTCTAACACCAGCATCATATGTTGCACCATCAACACGTGATGGAATTAGTGGAACTGTAGGAAGCATTACTGTAGCTGTTGTACTTAATGTCATAGATTCACTTAAGAAAGTCAATCTAGATAATAAAGCATCTAATGAGAAATCCTTAACAACATATACTGCAGGGAAATCATAAGTACGTGTATATGTAACATCACCACTCCATGTACCTGTATTTGTATATGTATATACAAATTTATATGTGTTTGGATCTTGAGAATCTGTAACTGTAAGAGTTAAACCGGCATATGAATCAATAATTGAAGAACCATTATTGTTATGTGTGAAATTATTAGATGTAATATAGAAATTATCTAATACATATCTAATACGATACTGAGGTTCTTCTCCTCTGTTGAAGTAAACAGCAACATAATTATCTTGAGTGTTGTCATAAACTAATGATGATAAATCACCGCTTAAAGTTTCTGAACCAAACTTAAATTCTGTCTTATAAATACCATCATCATAATCACTATCACCTACAACACCAGAATCAGTTTGTTCATAACCTTCTTTATATAGGTAACCATATACTGCTCCATTAGTGAAGTAATCACTTTCGTTAATGTAATGATGATATGTATTTGTTGTGTTTCCATCTTCTGAAGTAACAGCGTATGTAACATGATATTGAATTCTACCATTTCCGCCAGAAATTTCTGAATATGTAGCTGTAATAACAACAGTCGCATTAGAAGAAATTCCAAACTTGTATAAATAGAAATCATCACTAGTATAATCTGTTAATTCTGAATAATTAAATGCTCTACCAAAACTTACAGTTGATGTTGCTGATTTACTATTTCCAGTTATAGTTGATGTTAAATCAGTACCATTATAACCAAATGAAGTAATTACAGCCTGTGTATTAGCAACCTTATTAGCTGTACATGTTACAGCTGCTGCTGTAAAGTACTTCAAACAGAAATATTTCATTCCCTGTGGCATATTGTTATAAACATCAATAGTAATAGTAGCTTTACCACCACTTACTATGCAGTTATTATAAGCACTAGTATTATAATCCCAATAAACACCTTCAGCATATGTATTAGAATTAGAATTACTTGTATTAATATAGAAATAATTTGACAAATCTGCTCCATCAGGAAGATTTGTAGTAACATCTATTACAACAGTACCTCCATTATATGGAATTTGAACTGCTGAAGTATCACCATTAATACTCTTAATTGTCATACTATTTGTAGCAGTTTGCTTAACAAATACTATAGTATATTTAGCTGATATTGTAGTATCTTCGGCAGTAACTGTAAATGCATCAGCAACTGTTAATGTTGTACTTGTAGCAACTGTTGCACCGTTTAATACCTTACCTGAGATATTAATTGATGTAGTATTATTAGCATTTGTTTTAAATGTTGCAGAATCAGCAACAGAATATCTAGCCAAATTAATACTTGTCCTGCTTGCACTATTCAAAACAGTGAAATAAGTTGTATTTACATAGTAAGTAATAATATGATTATCTAAATCAATTTGACTTGGTGCTGAATATATTGTTACAGCATTTGTATAAGCTAAATCTAATTCGAACACTGTAGTTGAAATTGATTTAATTAATTGCTTCATTTCTTCTCTTACATGATAGTTAACAGAATTATGATTGCTTACATCATAATTTGAGGAAGTTGATGAACCTGTTAAATCTCTCCATGAAGATGAATTCTTAACCTTATAATATGTCTTAGTTGAACTATAAGCATCATAAGATAATTCGTATACTGATGAATTATTTACATAATACTTACCAACCTCATATGTGGCTTCTGTAAGAGTAACAGCCTCAAATTCATTACTTAATGTAATAATTGTTGAATTTGCTAATCTATTATAAGGTGCATCTAAGTCTGGTAACATTACGTTATCTGGAATGAATGTACCATTTTGAATACCTTTACTTGAAGCTAAAGCATAAATACCATAACCTGAAGTTGATGTATCAATTCCTAAAGCAATCATTAATTTTTGGAACTTAGATCCATTAATTGAAGTATCACTATCAATATAATTAGTATCAGTAAAGCCAGTATGAGTTTCTACATCTTCTAAAATAGTATACATCTTTGATGATGTCATAGATGATGACCGTAGATTATTCATAAAGTCTGTTCCAACATAAGCAGCCATTAATTTAAGAGCCCATGGATAGTTAGACCATGATGATCCACTAATAGAACTTAAATTCAACTGACTGAAAATATCGTAAATAAAATTAGAATCAGTATTACATAATGCCATTAACTCTGTAACAAGCATTTCTTTAGTTATATATGTGTTTGAACTATCTAAAACACTTGCTCTTAAGTAATCGTCTGAATTACTATAAAGTTTCTTAAATAATTCAGCCACTTGTGCATCTGACATCTTTAAGTATAAAGCCATGTCAGTTGCTTTTGTTGCGTATAACAAATCAATTACACTTGCGTATTTCTTTGTTAAAGAAGAAACACCAACTGTTTCAAATAAATTATATCTTGTACGATATTTCAAGAAATCTGAATATGTACCAAATTCATTAATTATTTGAGTACCTTTAGCAGCAAAATTCAAATATTGAGCTCCAATTGTTGGTGTAATATTTTTATTCACTAAATACATATCATAAATAGTAATTGTAGAATCATAACTCTTAATTGTATATGTTCCTGCGGTAGGAAGATATATTGAATAGAAATTATTGCCATTATTACTATTGCTTTGATAATACAGAACATCGCCATTAGGATCTGTTATCATTAACCAGTCATCTGTATTACCCATTAAATACAAATAATTACCTGCAGTAGTTGTAGTTATTTGTAAAGGACTACCAGAGCTTGCAACACTTAGTGCTTTACTATATGTGTTTCCACATATTGTAGCTGATGAATTTGTCAAACTTACAGCATTTGTAATAGTAAAATGAGCATCTGAATAACCACTTGTAAGTGAAGTTATATTGCCAACATTTAATCTATATCTAACACCTTGGCTAGATAAAACATCCTCTATCAAGTAGTTAGTAACTGAATTAGATGTCAAGCTAAAAACATTATTAGTTGTTGCATATGTGATATCAGCAGCAACGATTTGATTATATAAACTATTCATACTATAAGAATAGTTTGAATCATTATCATAACCTATTACATATAGATATACTCCTGGAGTAACTGTTATTGTAGTTGCCGTACTATAATCAAGTGTAAAAGTATAATCTGTCAAGGTTGAAGTAACGTTTTGCGTTACTCCATTTGCTGTAATTGAACCATTACCTTTAGCCATTACGTTAAATGCAGTATGGCCAGCAGCCAAATTAATTGTGGCCCCTGAAACCTCATTTGTAGTAATTGCCGCATTAACTGGCGTTACATAATTACCTGATATATAAGAATCATAGTAATTAACAGCATAGAAATTATCACCAATAGTCATATCTCCGGCTGTTCTACCAGATGCATCATATGTATCAGGTAATTTAGCGTTAACTATAGTTGAAATATCAGCGTCATTAACACCAGCAATATCAGTTGCAAGTGAACTTGAATTAATATTTGCTTCTAGATATGTAATAAACAATGATAAATCACTTAATGAATAATTGCTGCTAAATACACCAGATTTTTCAAACCATTGATAATATGAAATATACTTATAATAATATGTCTTAAAAGTCTCATATGATTTGAATGTAGCTAAAATATTAGTACCATTATAACCATTGTTAGTTAACATTGTGGACATATCTGAATCTTCATATGTAACATTAATATTTGTCTCTATTAAAGAAATAATAGATGCTAATTGAGCAGATGTATAATTGCCAGTTCCAGAATATACATTATCAAACCACTGATAGTAAGTGTTCGAACCGGATGATAAGGAATCTATATATGAATAATATCCATATTTAGGATCTAACATATATGAAACTACCTTTTTGAAGTTCGATGGACTACCTAAGCTATTTGCGGTTATTTCTTGTATAGCGGTTAAATCAATTTGATTATATAAATAATTCAAATAATTTTGAATAGTTCTATATCGTGTACCACCAGCAGTAATATCAATTGTAACTGGATAACTTGATGATACATATGGAATCTTACCTACTAATGCATTAATGTAATTAGTATCATTTGCTAAAGCGTTAAAGTATTTTTGAACAAATGCATTGTTAGATGTATTAATTTCATTCTTAACAATGTCACCAATAGCTGTCATTATTACACTCTTACCAGATATGCCATTTACAGTATTATTTTGCATCAATTGAACAACTCTCTTAATTATTGCAACTTCATCATCTGATGTGACATTACCTGATACACGATTTCCTTTAGTAAATACACCATCAAGATTAACTAAATCATTAATTGTATAGTCAATGTATTGAGAGGTAACGACTCCATATCTATTATAATCTGACTTACATGTATAGAATAATCCATTATTACCCCATTGGTCAAACATTGCATATATACCAGTAATAATTGATGCAGTATTATAACCATATAATAATGTAGACTTATCCATATCATTATTATTTGTATTAACATATGTCAAATAAGTATTATTATTTCTATTGCTATAATACATAACACTTAGTTGATCATATGATAAAAAAGGCATTAAATCATAATTAAAGTTATATTTAGTAGATATAGATCCGTTTTTAGGGCTTACACTATCAACTTTTTGTAAATAAACAGAGTCTGTTGGAACCGTTGTCATAATATCTTTTGAAACCCATTGAGTTGATTGACCAGTATTACCAATTGTGTTCCAAACATATGGCCAAGATGTACCTACACCAACTGTTGTTGATGATCCAAATGTAGTTTCTGCGATTTTACTATTAACAAATGATTCATCTAATCCCATAAAGAACGGAACATACATTGTAACTGAACCACTTGCGCCTGAATTTAGTGTTACGTTTCTACCTACGGCATTAGCTCCTTCTGTGCTTGTATAATTCCACATTTGACCAGAATAATCAGAATTAACTGTACTAGTCAAATATGGTCCATAATAATAAGTTTTCGGCGTAGAACTATAATTTCTTGTTCTAAATCTATTATTATCCCTATAATAATACGTATATGTATATTGAGTTGATCCATCTGTTACCCACTCATCAGGAGTATAAATGAACCTTGTCATTTGAGGTCTAGCATTCCAACTACCCAAATTATCTATTCCACTATAATCTTGGTTAGTCCAGAATTTACCAATGCCAAAACTGTTTACGGCTTGAGTTGTGGAACTCAAACCTGTTGATGAATCATAAGTCCAAACATAATTTGATGGAGTATCATTTGTTTGATAAGTATTTCTATATTCTGTAGCTTTATCTAGAATGCCAACATGAGTAATACCAGTATTAGCATCCTTAACATACATATTATTTGCTGCAAAATAGCTTGCCAACCAATTAGTTACATTAGTATCGTTCTTAATAGTATTCCATAATGATACATACTCAGCATTTGTAGTGATACTATTACTAAATGCATTAACAACTGTAGTATCAGCTGTTTCAGTATATGTAGATGTATCGATTACACCCAAGAAATCATGAAGTGCTGTTCTTACTGTAGTTACTACAGAATTTGTACCAGAACCTAAATCATTAATAATATTATTATATAAAGTTCTCTTTTGAGCAGCCGTTAAGCTATCAACAGCTAATTTATATTTATATGTGGTTGAAATTGCACTTGAGTCCAATTCTGATTGAATACTTTGATAAACACTATCATTTAATCCGGCTAATAATTCTTCAAGCATTTCAGAGATAGCATTTAGATATTGCTCATTATACGTTCCAGAGAAAATATAATCATAAGTATTTGCTGTTGTTAAAACATCATAATATAAATATGCAACAGTTTCTAAATCATCATTAGATAAATTATCTATATCTGTTTCTATTAAATTCTTGATAGTATCATAATTACTATCACTTGAAGAAATAATTTTAGCAATGATATCTGTAGTCATTATTGCATCTAAGAAATCTCTTAAATTACTATAATTATTCATCTTTGTAATAACAACATTTGCGAATTCTTCACGCATATTCTTAGTTATTACACTCTTATTTGTAGATGTTAAGAAAACATAATTTGTTAATGACTTCAATGTAGCTAAATCTTGGGCATTTAAAATGTCTGTTAATACTGAAATAAGGTTATCAGTATTACAATTTCGAATCCATGTAGATGTATTAAATGCACTTGTAGCTATGCTATTTAATTTAGAATTTGAAGTCTTATATTCATTTAATAAGCTTACAACTTGATCTAAATTTTCAGCAAATTCTTCTGCTGCGTTATTATATGAAATAGTTGACCAACCAATTCTATCTAAGATAATAGGATTAATCTTTGAATAACTTACGAATTGGAAGTAGTCTGATAAGAATACATCTGTTGGATATGTATCTACATCAACATATGCAGAATTACCTAATATTGCTTTTCTAAATGAAAAATCAGTACTAAATACACCAATGTTTCCATATGCATCACTAGATGAATCTAGTGGAGTATATACCAATGAGCTATTTAAATATGATTGATTTGGTTTAGTTGAATACATCGTTGAAGTCTGACCTGTGGTTCCTGATGGAACTTCAACTTGTACTCTAAATGCTTCAGACGTTTGACTGAAACTTAGTAAATATCTAAATTTAATGTACTTTGCATTAGTTGAATTATTATAACGTATAACAGCAATAATACATCCATTGTATGCATTATCAACCGCAGAAGGAGTTTCTGTATAGACATCGGTTGTTGTTCTTGATGACGACAAATTATATACTTCTCCAAATTGAATTGCTTTAGCATTTCCTTCAACTGAAACCATTTTTAAAAGTTCAAATGACCTAGCATAATTCATACAATTGGCGATATTAACAGAGTTAGCTTCGCTATTAACTTCGCCAGAGAAAGTTTGAAATGGACAAAATCCAATAATACCACCAGCAAGTTGGCTACCATAAATATTTCCATAATTTACTACGTTTACAATATTACATAAACCTGTACCTAAAATACCGCTAGCAATTGCATATGCATCGCTCCATTGAGTTGGTGTAATAGCACCGGTTGTTTTTGATGAATAAGCCATTACATCGCCATAATTAATTGTAAATACAATAATTTGTTTTGAACTAGTTTTATCTGCATAAGTATCTCCTTGTGGAGCCTTATCGTTTCTTGCAGCGATGCCACCAGCATTAATATAACAATTAGTACCTCTAAAGTTAATCGCTTTAATAGTGCCGTTATTTGCAGAGTTTGAAATCCTTGCATATCTACCAATTTGATAAGTAACAATTCCACCAACACTTAATCTAATGTTGCTCTTATCGATGATTAGACCTTCAACATTTCCCAGATTAAATGTATTCGAAATCATTGACATATTGCATGATACAACACCTGACATATGTAATCCAGTTTTAAATTGATAACTAGAATCAGTATTTGTTGTCTTATCATCAGTCAAACTAGTATCTTTAGCTATAATCTTACCATTATTTATAGCATTATTTAATGTACCTACTGCAGATTTATTATAATTTGATGTGAAAGGATTCTTATCATCATAGAATGATGCATCTGCTGCCTCATTAGAATATGCTATACCGCTTATAGTCATAGGACCTGTAATAGTAGATGATAGATTATATCTAATATCTCCACCATTATAAATAGTATCAGCCATATAATTTGAACTAACTTCTAAGAAAACACCACAAATCTTATATAACTTAGCAGTAATATTACTAGTAGCATTAAATATCATGTTACCTTCATTTCTTACATCTTTATAATTAATATAAGAACCTTTTACAACACCAGTGTAAATCATTACAACTGAGCTCTTATCTACAGCTTGTGATACACTAAATTCAAAATTTTGTAAATTATAAACAGATTCAAGATTTACAGCATAATTCTTTGCCGCTTCTGTTGTTCCATTTAACACATTAACAACACCAGCATATTCGTAAACTTTAGCCATATCGATAGTTTGAGTGCCTAAAGCAGCTTGAACCTTTGATGATGAACCTGTATATTTATAAGAATAATTCAAATTGTAAACACCAGATAATTGGCTTACAAATCCATTCTTTGAATTAACGTTTATACCATTTGTATAATTTAAAGAATCTAAATCACCAGTATTTAATATGTTAACTAGTGCCATGTTAGCCATTGATGAAGCCCAATATTCATATACACCAGCATTACTCTTTTGATTTGAAGCTTTCAAACCAGTATTAGCAATATTTGTAGTTAGAATATCAGCATTTGAAATACCAGCAACCATAGATAGTGTTGCGCTTGGGTATGTATATACATTGATTGTTCCTTGGTTAGTAAATGAATTTACTTGCTTAGTTACACCAAGATGTCTACCAATTATACCAGCAACATATAAGCTATTATATGTAGGAGTAACACTGCTTGTTCCGACACTAATTGAACCTAAGTTTTCTAATTCATTAGCATCTCTTGTATAACCAGCACCAACAACACCACCAATCATATAGCTTGTATTGGCATTTGGTTTAACACTAACTGTTACACCAGATAATACTTTTTCTATACCTGCGTAAGTTTCAGTCATGTAGCCTACTGCACCACCTACTGCAATACCACCAGTAAATGATGATGATGCCTTTGGTGTAATAGAAACATTAGATAAATCAATACTTCCGGCTGAAGTTGAATTTAATAATTCACCTTCACCACCTAATAAACCAACGATTCCACCTAAATAGAATTCGCCGATATCTCCTTGTGTATGAACAACATTTAAATATGTATTAACGTTATTAATAACGCCCTTTTCAACATATCCACATGCACCACCAATAGCTTTATAGTTTGATGAAGATAAATCAATATTCTTTAGATCAAAGCTTGCTGATGATGTAGTTGGAATAATATTTAAGTTTGATACTTCTCCTGATACATATGGGAATAAACCATATGCATCTACACCAGCTGTAACAACTTTTCTATCAGCTGATAATAAATCAAAATTATAAATAACAGGATATAAAGATGTAGTACCATTTAATAGGTGTGGCTTAATTGAACCTGTAGCTGTACCAGTGATCTTAGAACCTATAACATATTTATATGCATAAGCACTAGATGGAATATTTACCAAATCAATATCATTAGTAATTTGATAAGTTATAGCAGTTGCTGCAAAGTGATTATCAATATTCATTAATTCAAACATATATATGAAATCACTAGTTGAAGCAATAGTTAATGTAGCACTTACTTCTACTGCGTCACCTTCAACAATACTTGTTAATGCTGCTTTACCAGAAGCATCATAAGTAGTATATTCAGTTCCATTTAATACCAATTTTGAAGTTGATACATCAATACCTCTAGGTAGTGGTGTATCCATAGCTATTGTTAAATATGTACTTAAGAATTCATATGAATTTGGAACATACCAACCAGTAATTGACTCAAAATTTGTATTAAGCGCATTCTTATTAGCAGCATAAATTCCAACTAATGGTTGTGCTGATGTATAAGTATTTGCATCATATAAATTGTTTTTATAAATAATTTCAGTTGCAGTACAAGATTGAATAGAGTCATCAAAGAAATATACATTTTGTACTGTACCTGTATTCTTTTGGATAGCTTCTGCGATTTCGTTATAGTCTGTAATTGTATAGTTAACAATATTACTTACAGCTATATATGAATTTCTAACTGTACCAGAGTTTGAATAAACTAAACCAGCAAAGTTATAACCACCCCAAGCAGCTAGACCAATTTCTTCGTCCTTCGTGCTTCTTAAATCCTTATAATATACATTTTCAATAGTACCTGTATTCTTACCTACTAGGTTAGCAATACCACCTGATTGAGATAATAGTGATATTACCTTGTTGATTCTAATTGTAGATTGAAGAACACCTAAGTTTTTAATTGTACCAGAATTACTACAGAACATTCCATAATATTGAATGTCATCAGTTGGAATTGATGATGCAGTATCAGATATCATAACAAAAAGTAAATTTGAAATATCATAACCTTGTCCATCAAATGTACCAGCAAATACATCATCTTTGTCATAAGCAATAGGAATAAAGTCATATTCTGTTTCGTCTCTATAATCAATGTTACATAAAAGCTTATAATGTCTTCCAGATGATAAAAACACATCTTTATTAGCACCATTACATGCAGCTGAGAAATAATATAATTCACGAGCTGATGAAATTGTAATAACACTATCATCCGGGAATGATGTCATATTTCTTGCAGTAGTCATAGGAATATCTGTTGAATTAACAGGTAAGCTATACGCATCTATATGAGCTTGATTACTATTATAATATGAAGTATTTTTAACAAAACCTTCTTTAATTCCAGCATTATCAGATGGTCTATTTACTGTCGCAACAATTGTAGTAACGCTAAGGACTACTAAGATAACAGCAAATAGCCAAATAAATATGAAATTTTTATTTTTTATTTTCTTACTATCCATAGCCACACCTCAATTCTTGGCTTAACCAAATATTTTCGTGAAATCACTACCCCACAATGCTGCAGCACGATTAGCCTGCACGATATCAACAGTGAATGATACTTCGACTGTCGTATAAGTTGAAGATGCTGTAGGTGATGTATCGTAATAATAATATCCAGGGTTAACATCAAATGTTACACTCATTGGATCATACGTATATGCACCAGTTGTACCATCAACTGTATATGTTGGAGTATATAAAGTCTTTAAATAAACAATATTAGTAGCTGAATCATAATACCAGTTCTCATCTGTTACAGCGAATGGAGAACTTCCAGATATTTGATCCTTTAATACATATTTTATTCTAGATCTTGTAGGTGAAATAATTCTTTCTGAAATCCAAGCGTCTTGAATATGAATTCTAACATAAACCGGAATCTTTGCAGTAAATGTGAACTCTAATCCTAATTGTGATAAGTAAGGAAGAGTGTAATCAATTCTTGAATCTTCTTTATTTCGATAGTTAGCATAGCATGTAACCTTATTGTCTGAATTTGAAATCTTAACAGGCGCATTGCTTGTTGTTATCAAACTTGAATCAATTACTGTTATACTTAATTTATCACTACCGATAATTGCAGTTAATTCTCCAGCAACAGAAGCTGATTTCCTAATTGATGTAATTTCTGTGATTACACCATTTACTGAATCAACTGTTACATTGATTACTGCCAATGTATTAGTAGTTGAACCATATTCATAAACCTTTACTTGATTGCCTGTAACCTCAGTTGTTAATTTATTAACTGCGATGTCATAAGCATTCTTAACACCATTTAAAACATATGATGCTACATAATATGTTTCTGATGAACTATACTCTAAAGCAACTGTATAGCTATCTTTAGTAGAGTCATATGTAAAATACGTAACTCCACTTGCAAATGATGAGATTGATACTTGTGAATAAGAAGCCTTCATTTGAATATCTTCTAATAAGCATACTGTATCAAGTCTAATCTTTTTAGCAACATAGTAGTTTGTTGTATACTGTTCAAATCCTAATGTGTTTACTATATAACTATCTGAATATTTTGAATATGATAAATAACTCTTTGAATCTACTGTAACATCACCTACTGTAATATCACCATCAACTACTTCTCGGCTAAATGAATACGCCGCATAAACAGTAATTGATATTAGAGTTATAAACATTGCTATAAGCCCTAACAAAACAATGGGCTTTCTTGAACGTCTAGTTTTTTCCATTAGGGCTCACTTCCTTTCAAAAAAATCTATTCTGCTTTGATTATCAATTTAATTGGATAAATATTATTGTCATTATTTAAGAAATTGTTTGTTGCACCAGCATAAGGCTGAACGCCATACACAAAAACATATATATCAGTGCTTCCACCGGCAGTTCCTAATGCACCAGTAGAAAGTTTTGTGGTTGTAGTATATGAGTGTGAAATTGTTTTTGATGCTAAATACGAATTAACAGATGTTGTATATCTATTAGCTTCTGCTACACTAGGTAAAACGTATGTACCATTCTTACTAGTTAGCTTAGTTGAGTCTGCAATAGCACAAGTTACATATGAACCAGTTACAGCATAACCAACATTAGTTATCTTAGATTCTGCAATTGTAAAATCAGACAAATATGCAACTGTCTTCTTCTCATAATATGATGCTCTATTATAAACTTTCGCAAGTGTGTATGTATCATTGTTTAAAGTATAATAACGAGCACCATTTGAATTGAATTCTGCCTCTGTTAAATCTGTAACCTCAACATATTCTTCTACAGCAATACCTGAAGCATCATTTTCTAATGCTGAATAATATGTTTTTCCTGTAGGTGCGTCACTTATCCGTACACTCTTAATCTTACCATTCTCGAATGTTGGTGTTGCTACAAACATCAACTCTCTAGTATAATAAGTACTTCCTGTAACATATGCTGCAGGTGCACTATAAGTAAATGTATCATTGTCATATGCAAAATGAGTATTTTGCGTAAATGCAGTTTTTGTAACTGAAGCCTTTGTGTACTTGTAAACACTGATTACACCATTTGAAACTGTAGTGCCAAGTGTATATGCTTGAGTATCTTGCATTAATGATACGTCTACTGCAGTTGATGAGTAGTTAACCACATTAAACTTTAAACAAACTGCCATAGAAGTTAAATAATATGCTTCATTTGGAGATTCAATATCGAAGAATGAAATATTTTCAATATCATATTCTTCAACGTTAACAGTTTGATCAGTATTAATTTTATAAGCTATTGAAACACCGTTTGTATCAATTTCTACTGAAGACGACTTCATAGTGTTTGTGTACCAAGCAAATATAATTGATGAACCAGTTAGGATGGCTACTACAATGACGGCGATTAAATTAACAATAAATTTTCTTCTCATCTCATAACCTCCTATTAAATTTCTGTAATTTTTAATGATTCAACAAATAGAATCTGATACATAAAGTAATTATTCAATTCGGCATTATCTAGATAAGTTAACGCGAAGTAATAATAATTTGTTTGTCCTGCAGGAGTTGTATGTCCATTTATGACTAACTCATCAACAGTCTTTAAATCACTTGTTACATCGTCTATGTTATCTATTGCGCCAGAATGAGTTTCAGTTGTTCCAAATGTTTCAACCATATATCCATTTTCAATGATGAAATCACTTAATGCCACAGTTGAATTTGTGATGTTGTAAAGAACGCTTAATGAATCCTCACCGACAACTACTGGATCAACAGTAACATTTCCATTTTCTATATCATAAGCTTTAACTGTGTTATATGTAACATAGCTACCATCTGCTGAAACCTTGACATAATTTGTATCTAATCTTGATTCAATTCCTTCAAAGTTTGCTTTTATAGTAACAGGCTCAGATCCATTATTTGTGCATTTTAATCTAAAGTATGTAGCAGTACCAGGTAAAACATTTGTTTTCTTTATTTCAGTAACAATCTTCCATTCTGCCGTTGCTGTCTTATCATCCCAGTAATATAATTCGTAATTTGTACTTTGATTTTCAGTTTGAGCAACTATTGATTTAACTTGAACAACCTCATTTTGAGTATACCAAGAATAAACAGTAACAATTAGAAGAATTGTAGTTGTTACAAGTGATAAAATTGAGAATATTAAATT
>AUXO017980836.1_pt1 | contig 21858 bp, 12 predicted proteins | sample 768731 | NCBI WGS metagenome assembly AUXO01 (sample SAMN02715735, study PRJNA202380) | gut metagenome | biome: sheep rumen | host: Ovis aries | place: New Zealand: Palmerston North
ACTCTCCTTGGAACTGCAGCAATAGCCTTAGCGGTTGTAGGAATTTCGAAGGATGGAGTTGAAGCACAGGAGCCAGAAGTACAAAGTCCTGTTGCTCTTCCTGAATACAAGGCCGGCGATTGTAAAAATTACCGGGAGATAGAACAGGAAGATCCGGTAGAATGTGAAAATTGTGAAAACTATAATGCTTTAAATCCTTCAGGGACGCGGGCATGTAATAATTGTACCCGCTATGAAAAAAGATAGTGGGATGGCTTATGGAGAGTGAAATTTCCATAGGTCTCAAGTTGAAAACGCAGAGACTTGGGAGACGAAATCAAGATGAAACCCGAAGAAAAGCTGAGCGTTAGCGAAGTCTTTTCGAGTGGTTGAATATTGATGAGTATCCTTAGGTAAAACAAAATCGAACCCCACCTCCATTTCATTCCGGTGGGCTCCGTTAAAGAAAAGAAATTGTGTGAAAGATATATAAATTATTTTAAGAACAGCTGGCCCGAACCACAACTAACCCCGGAACGGAACGTTAGTGGAGTGGAGGGGTGTATGTTGGGGTGAAGGGGCCAGGTGTAATAAAAAATAGTGACTTTACTTATATAAAGGTAATTTTTGTGGGTGTCAAAAAAAATTGTGACTTTTTTGGTTATTTTTGGACATTTTCGCAGAAAATGGACAAAAATGTTAGAAAAACACCCAATTTTGCAGATAAATTTAATAGTATTCCTTATATATAGTAGAGGATGCTTCGCCTCCCAAGTGTGAAGCATCCTGAGATAAAATATTATTAAATTTATTATAATGTATGATTAAATCTACAATTAATGTACCTAGAGGAATTAGATACATTAGCGAATGGCAAAATTTTAATATACCAGAAAAAATTTGCATCTTAAACAAAACTCTTACTGGATGTGGTTTCACCGAGTGGGTAATAACTAGTAATGAAAATGTAGTTTTATGTTCTCCCCGTAAAATCCTCCTAGAAAACAAAGAAGAACAACATCCTGAAGTATTCTATTTTAAGAATGAATTAGATTATGACATAAGAGTTGACAAGGATCTCACAAAAGAGTACTATAAGAAATACGATCAAATTCCTACTCCTCCAGCCGATGCACAAGAAAGGTTGGAAAATATGAAACAAGGCCTGAAGAATTATTGTTATTCTAGGATGATGAAGGGCCTACCAATAAAGATCCTTGTTACCTACGACTCCTTCAGAATTGTAAAGGAAGTGCTTAAGACTTCGTTACCAGATGTATATTTTAACATCTATATCGACGAGTTCCAGAGTATTTTCACGGACTCACGCTTTAAATCATCTACGGAAATTGTCTTTTTATCTCATCTTCAAGGCCTGGATAAAGTATGTTTTGTATCCGCCACACCAATGATAGATAAATACCTGGAGATGTTGGATGAATTTAAAGATCTCCCATACTTTGAACTTGACTGGGGAGCGGAGGAACAATCTAGAATCATAAAGCCGAATCTTGAGATTAAGGCCATCAATGGATCAATAACTTCCTATGTAAAAGCTATTACGGATAAATATTTGTCAGGAAATTTTGACAAGGCAACATATAGAGATGAATCCGGAAGGATAGTTGAAATAGAGTCCAAAGAAGCTGTTATCTATGTAAATTCGGTAAAGAATATTTGTGATATAATCCGAAAATGTGGGTTAAATATAAATAATACTAACGTTCTCTGTGCTAGAACCCCTGAAAATGAAAAGGATATAAAGAAAGCATTTGGACTTAAGGGGAAAGGCGTATCAGGAATAGGAAAAGTGCCGCTGAGGGGAGAACCTAGAAAAATGTTTACCCTTTGTACTAGGACCGTCTATCTTGGAGCTGACTTTTATTCCCCATGTGCCCAGAGTTTCATATTCTCTGATGCTAATATAGACTGTCTTTCGGTTGATATTACTACAGACCTTCCTCAGATTTTGGGACGACAAAGATTAGAAAGTAATCCTTGGAAAAATTCTGCCAGGTTATATTATAAGACTTTGGCAACAGATAAAGCTATAACTCAAGATGACTTCAACAATCACATTCAAAAGAAAGTTAGTGATACAAATGATCTTCTGTCCCTCTATAATAGATCTGTAGGTAGTGAAAAATCTACTTTAGCTGAAAGATGTTTACACCTGGTTAAGAGTATGAATTATAGGTTAGATTATTTGGCCGTCAATGAAAGGGCTGGAAATGTTTTGGTTCCTGTCTTTAATAACCTTGTCCTTGTTTCAGAGCTTAGAACTTTCGAAATACAACAGATAGAATATAAGGATAGATTCTCGGTTTTCAGTACAATAGTGAATAATGATCTTCTTGTTTTTGAAGAGAAGATAGACTCATTTGTAACTAAGTTTAATTCTCTCATCCTATTTACTGATAAGATGAAGTATGTTTGTGATACATGTGAAGTATTAGGCGAAGATGAGGCTGACAGGTTTATTAATTCTATTCCATTGATATATAAGAATTATTATCTAACTTTAGGACCTGAACGAATAAAAACATTCTCGTATCGAAAGGCATATCTTGAGGCTGAATATAGCAAACAATTTCAGCAGCAGAATACTATAACTGATCTTGATACTTTGATCTATTCTAGAATATCAATTGGAGATAGATATAGCAACCAAGAGCTTAAAGAATTGCTTAGGTCTTTATATGAAATTGCTTCTTATCCTGCCAATCCAAAAGCTAGCGATATAGAAAAATGGTTTGAGATAAGGCCTTGTCAAATTACTAATAAAACGACAGGAAAGAAGGACCATGGCTTTGAAATTATAAAAAAGAAAGACAAATGATCTACCTTATTGAAGTAACGTATTATATCAAGGAAACCGGAGGAATTTTAGATCTTCTTAAAATTGGATTTACAGATAATAGTTCTAGAAGAATGTTAGCTTATAAATACCATAACCCTGGATTTAAACAGCTAGGGAAAATAGAAGACGGAACATTACAAGACGAGACCAATCTACACTATCATTTCAGGAAGTATAAGTATCCTGATTTTGGAAATGAATGGTTTTTATATAATGATGAAATTGTCGAATTCTTTAAGACTCATAAAACATCTGAGTCTTTATACTACGACATAGATATAGAGCCAGAGGTAGATAAGAGGTATAGAGGGGACATACTTCAGGAGGGGATTAGGTTATTAAATCGTGCCTATAATATTTTGGGTGTCGAGTTTAATGTTAATATTGACGAAGATATTTATAAGAAAGCTCAGGATTATTTAAGCCGGGTTCCCAAAGATATCAAGGAATTAAAGAAATTCATTGAAGAAGATTATAATATTACTTTCTCGGAGGAAGATTTTATATTAGACGATAGATTACAAAATATTATCAATGAATTTAACTCATTTCCTCAGTTTACAGATAAGATGAAGTATTTGTGTGATCTTTCTGAAGATCCTGAATTTGATAAGATCCTAGACTCTGTTCCGATATTATACAAGAGCTACTATATTATCTTAGGACCTGAACGAATAAAAACATACTCATATAGGAGAGCTTATCTTGAGGCTGAGTATAATGTAAAGATTGGCAAAGAATGTACAATAGATGAGCTTACTTGCCTAGTTTATTCTACGATAGAGGTGGGGAAAAGATATAGTAACCAGGAACTTAAAGAGGCATTAAGATCTCTATATGAATCCATCTCTTATCCCGCTAATCCTAAAGCAACTGATATAGAAAAGTGGTTTGAAGTAAGGACCTGTCGAATTATTAATAAAGAAACAGGAAAGCGGGATTATGGATTCAAGATATTAAGAAAGAAAGATTTATGATTTACTTACTGTCGAGCGGAAGAACTACAACACGTCTGGAATATTATGTGCTCGATTTATTTAAAATTTACTTAACTGTCTACCCCGATGATATTCCAGGCGCTCCATCGATAGGGTTTGATTATATTATACAGGACACAAGAAAATCAGATCTTGTGGATGCTGTAAGAAATAAAGTTTCAGGATTAGTGTCAAAGATATCTTCAAGAATTAATGACAGAGCGGAGATAACTATAGACTCCATTGAAATCCTGGATGAAACAAAAGCAAGAATTACCGTAACCATAAATAAATTGGTTACAGATTCTATAGACTACAATTTATGAAAACATTACAAGAATACAAGGATATTTATTCTGGTATTGCTTCCGAACTTGGAATAAGGGGAGACAGCGTTGAAGTATTGGTCGGATTACTGGCTAATGCTTCTTATATTTCTGAGGTTGAGAATGCTGTGTATATGAGGGAAGCATCATTAGGTAAGGCCACACTCTCTAATTCAAAGATTCAGAAATGTATGGATCAGATGTACTCGGTGTATCGTGGTGCTTGTCCAAGAATTATACTTCATGTCAGATTTAAAACCTCTACAACCATTAAAAGATACGATGAAATAGTGTCTTCAAATAATTTCAAGGTATATTTTGATCTGGCCTGGAATGGAAATGAGGAGCCGGAAAGTGGAGTACCTCTGTTGGAGAATTTTACCTTAGATATGATTCAACCTTCTCCTATGTCAGATTATTATATCTTAGGGTTTATAGCTCCAAAGGTAGAAGAGATATCAGGATTTACATTATCTCCCACCCAGTTCTTTGTATCTACATCTGCCGACCAGGTTAATCTCTCGGCCGACATGTATCTGATAGATGATAACTCTAAGGAAAGTATTGACGTAACAAGATCTTTCGGAGAGCATGTAAGAAGTGAGGGGAAGACTGTATTTGATCTTACGACTACTTCTTTTGGATCAAGATTATATTTCACCCCTGGAGGAGATTCTAAGACATACACAGCACGATATTTTGTATATTCTCTTCTCTCTGATTATAATCCTGCGGAGCTTAGGAAAATTAAAATCAAAGATACGGACTCAATTCCTATTTCAGATTCAGATCCTTGGGCTTCTCGAAGAGGTGGTGTGGAAACAGAAAATGGTATAGTTTTCATAGATTCCACACAAAGGGATTCTATGGACCAAATTCACTATCTCGCATCAAAGCAAAGATATACAAACCAAGTTATAAGGTCTAATTCGGATATTTCAACTGTCCTAAAGAATGATGAAACAATAGGAAAATATATAAAACAGGTGACTTATCGTTTTGAATCGTCCCCTACACAAAGTGTTCTAAGTATATATTATGTTCCATCTGAGGAGGGTGAAATTCCTGAAGAGAAAAAGGAAGAGTGGATAGCAGATGATTCTAAGAAGGCATATTTTGTTACTAATGATATACGCTTGGAGACTGGAGATGAATACAAAGCTCAATTTAATATAAACCTTGTGATATATCGAGATCAATCGGCTGGTACAATTGGCGAAGATGTGTCAAAGATACTCAGACAATACGAAGATAAATTTGATATTGACTTTGATATCTTAGAAGAAGAAATTAAGGCTCATATATCAAAAATCTCTGCTGTCAAGAGTATTAAAGATTATTCCGTTCAATATTTTCATTCCGGGGCGCTATCTCCAAAACCAAATATCGGTGCTACAATTCCACCATATTTTGAAATTGAACTTAGATTAAATATGATATTGTCATGATAAAGATATATGTACCCAAGCATCTTAGAAATCTTGAGATAGTAGATCAGATGTGTAGGATGATAGATGAATATGTTTCTAGGGGAGATCAAGATAGTGGGGAAGATAGTTTTAGTGATTATAATTCATATCTCTCCTCTGATCCCGTTCTAGAATTTATTGACTATATATATCCAGAGTCTGATAACAGGGAAGATGAGATTATGTATCTGACTAATTATTTTTACTGTCTTAAGGGAACTCGTGAGGTTATAGATTCTATGTCTAAATATCTCCCACTTGAAGTAGAGGGTACATATTCGGTATCATCTCTTACATTAAGAATAGTTCCCTCAGGCATTACTGTAGATCAGACACGATTTAGGGAGCTTCTTAATGAGTTTCTTAGAAGTCTTTTATACTTTGGTGAAATTCAATCTGAGGCTGCATCTGTTCCATTAGATATAGACAGCACTATTGAAAAGGTAGTATATGTTTATGAGTTAACAAGTTGGAAAGAATATAAATTATGACGATTACTGAATTTGGTAATTATAATAGTATACGTAAAATTGAATTCTATGATTCAAATTCTGCCTGGCTGTCTACTCAATTCTACTGTGGAACTCTAGATTCTGGCCTTATTGATTTCATAGAATACAAGTATATATATCATCCGGAAAGAGGTGATATATTAAACAAAATTGATCTTCCATCACTTCTTCCACAAAATAGCAGTGATATAGAAAATTTTGATATTCCAGAAGAAGAGGCAGAGAAATTGAATTATATATTTCCAACGGAGTCTTCAGGAAATATTGACTATAATTTATTCTTTGGTTCTATAGATAAAGTCGAGCAGAAATTATATATCATTAGGGTTTCCGGAAAAGTAAAAATAATGAAACTCTATAATGAGAGGCTTGAACATTTCGGAACCATAGAGTTTTCTCCTTTTAGTGATAGAGATGGATATTTTTCCTCACGACTTCTTCTTATAATTCAAACTCCGACAGAACTTAGTGTTGAGAATCTTGGATATGACTTATGGATATATCGATCTTTAGATTCAGAGCAAAATAAAAAGAATTATGATGTTGCAATGAATGATCTTGGCCCTGAATCTATTCTCTATAATCCAAAGAACACAGATATTATGTTTGATGCCACTTCTGATACTCTTCTTGGACTTAGGAAATCAACATCATCTCCAATTCTTGATATGAAAAAGGTTCTATATATGAAGAGTACGTGGAAGCCTTGGTTTGTATATAAGAAAGGGGAGAAAGTAGAGTATAATGGAGAGGAGTGGATTTCATTAGATGACAATAATAACGAGACTCCAGATTATTCTTCTAAGTGGGTTTTATCATCTAGGGCAGGGAATCCATTAAATTATAGAATTCTTGTATCTACTTCTCCATATAATGCATCCAAAGTTGAACCATCCGGATATATAACCATGGAGCAAGGAGAAAAAGTAAGAATAGAAGTATCAGAGTATACAGCATATATATTCTCAGGACTATATTCTGCCGGACAAAAATTAACAGAGGGTGTGGATTATGTTTCTGGTATTGAGGAAAAGAGTGGAAATAGATATTATATTGTAAATACTCCTCCCTCCGCCAATCTTATATTTAAGTATACAGAGAATCCAGACATTCATGTTACAAGAGAGTATACCGTAATAAAAAATGATGTGGCAGAATCATATACAACATCCCACGATATAGAAGTTCCAAGAGAATATTCTGTATCTAGAATATTGGCAGTATATACTCTTCCAGATGATTCAGAGAGAGAAGAAAATATAAATACGTCAGAACCAGTACGATATCTAGACGAATATGATCCAGGGTTTGCATATATTTCTGTAAGCATGAGAATTGTCCTTACCGGTAAAGTATGTACTGTTATACTTGAAACGCCTGACGAATTTATAGTAGATGCTCCCATACAATATATACAATATGGTGGAGATGTTACATTCAGATTATATTCTCATACCGGAAGAGTGCCACAACTTCAATCTACCTTAGCTACATTGAGTGGACCAGATTCTGAGGGAATATATACGGTCTCTGCTACAAGAATAATGAATGACTTAACTATTAAGGTTGTATAAATATGAAAATCAATAATACAAGTGTCCAGGGAATATTTAAATATAACCCTTCCTTGGAATATGAAACCGGAGACTTTGTTATCCTCGAAGACAATACATTATGGGTAGCTAAGAAGGATGTTCCAGTCGGTGGTGATAAAGATGAGTACTTCGAACCATACCTTTCATCTAAAGTCTTGACTATGGAAGAATATCAGGATGAGGAGAAAGATGGATTTATGAGTGCAGCCCTAGCGTATGAAGTTCTTGAATCAATGATGTTTGGGGTTACAACAACTGGTCTTAGTAATCCGCTGGAGTATAATCATCTATCTCCAGACGAACTTATGACTAGGAAAAATATAAACAACGCTATTGTTCATTTTCCAAGATCTACGTTTAAAAGTATTCTCTCAGAACAGGAGGGAAGTGATATTTTCATTCATCAGTATGCTTATAAGGTGGCATCTACGGGGAATACTATTAAAGTACAAGTAATGATTGATCCGGAAGAGAGGACGATTCGACTTAGATCATATCTTGATAATCAAATAACTCCATGGACAGCATCATTAACCTCCACAACAAAAGAATTGGCAGAGATGGTAGAGGCTATTCAAACCTATTATACGGCCAGAGTGGAGGAACTTGATAATATTGTCAGGAGGTTTGATGATTATATATTACTTCAGAAGATTAATGCCTCTGGTGTGGGGACTGGACAAGTAACTGGGACATTTAACGGTGACTACTATATAATGTTAACGTATACACCAGAAGGATCCTCAGTCTCAGAACAGTATAGCTTAGTTGTTGATACCTCATATATTCAGTCAAATCCGCTTTATATTCAAACCGGACCACTTCTTGTAAAAATAACTACCTCTTCAATAATGGTTTCTGGTCCGGCAACGGGTTCTTCGATTATATCGGGGGTATATTCAATTAATTAGTTATGAGACTTACGGCAATAAATACTGAGAATACTGACATAAATATAAAAGAGAAAGATTTATATATAGGCGAAGAAAATCTTATTCATTCCCCATTGTCTATCTTCCGACCTATCCGAAAATCTGAATTTAAAAACCTTCTTCGCTCTCGGGCATGGAATAAAGATATGTGCGTTGTATATAGTGATGGTGCATATTATCTGGGAATTTACAGAGACGGCTATTTTCCCTCTGGAGATATAGACTATTTCAGTGAAGAGGAGATAGAAAAGGCTAAGGAATTTAAGATTGAGAGGGAGGATAGTTCTGATGATACCTATACCGGGAAGATTAAGGATGCATATGCTGAGATTCTTGGTGGAAAATATGGTAAAGACGATGACGATGGAAATCTTGATCCAAAGGAAGATTACTCGGAGGCAGAACAATTTATTAGTACCTGGTCCGACCGGCAATATATTCGTCCGATAACCCAAGAATCTTATGTCAATTATATAAATCTTAACCCGTACATTCTCTTAGGACCTGGGATATATTGTGATGCATTTATATCAATCCTATATTCCATTGGGGGAGAGGTATGTCAGAGAAATAACTTAATGTCTATATATTCATGTGATTCTTCTGGTGAATTATCTATAAAGAATACATGTAATAGTATAGGTTCAGATATTAGAGTAGATTTTATGAATGGTGTTTTACAAGCTAATTCATTACATAATAAAATCGAAGAGTGTGTAATAAATCGATGTAGATTAATATATGGAAGAAAATAACGTATCTCAGGGATATTATACTTATATCCTTGGAACAGTAGAAGAAATAAACCAGTGTCTTAGGATTGCAGTATATAATCGGAGAGCGTTTGACCAGATATCACTATACAATATAAACGAAATATATAATAGTCTGGGGGATGCTAAAATAGAATTAACCAGGAATGATATATCGTCTCCCTTCGAATATATAATTGGTGACCTAGAAAGTGGATTTAATGTTATAATATATCTTTCCGAGTATTCAATTCCTCTAGGATATACTGAATTTTATAGTGATCAAGGCACTGAATTTAGCGTAAATATTACTATAGGGCTACAGGATACTATTTCTGTTCAAGATAATGTTACTATAAATTTAGATCTTTCAAAGTACCTGCGGGGAACTGGAGATACATATAGACAATTTACCGGAAAGACTTTTAAAAGTATTTCAGACATTCTTGAAGAAAAGATTAAGAAAGACTTTATTTATACGTCGGATCTTACAAATCATAAAAATATAATATATCAGGGTATAAGATCTAGTATAAATAATGAACTTTATGGTCTATATATAACAAGAGATGTAGATATAGATCCTAAGAAAATTGGATATAATAACTATAACTTTGGATTTAAGGGAAATGATATTGTTCTTTATTCTTGGACTTCTGAGGGGAAATATAGGGCTACTTCATTAACTAAGAATGATATTTTCGGTAATCCTCTACAATATTCTGCCGGAGAGTATACAGGAGATATTCAATATATGTCCGGTAGATATATCATTGGGAACGACAGAATTTATAATTATCTGACGAAAGAGGAGACCTTGGGAGAATATATAATTGACCAACAGGATTGGACAGGAAAGGTAATCAAACATCCCGACTCTCTTGAATCTTATGAAGAAGTTATAGTAGATATTCCAGATCTTAAGAATATCTATATAGATCTTAAAACATTTATGAGCTATCAAACATTAAAAATACATAGAAAAATTGGATCTTGGTGGATTTTAGAGCATACAGAAAGAGGTAGAAAAGCTTATGCAGTGACCGATTCTCGTGCCCTGATTTATATGACAAAAGAGGAAGTTTCTAATCTCTTTGTTATAAACTCAGGATCACTTCTTGTTAAAAATCAAGATACGTATAATTTATATATGATAGATAGCCCAGGATATTATATAACAGAATCTACAAAAAAATATATGAAAAATTCAAGTGGTTCATGGCAGCTTCCAAAGTACGTAAAATCTAAAAGCTTGCTCCAAGATCCATTTGAAATAAAAGTTGGTGATGATCTATATAAGACTATGTTGTTTAATTATAGAATCGGACCGTATATAAACACAGTTCCTAATTTTATAGGCTCGATGTGTGGAGTATTATTTTATAAAGAGGGTGATAATTTATTCTACTTATGATATCAGTAAATCTTTTAAAAGAAAATGAGCTCTTAGAGGTAGACGACGTTATTACTCTAAGAAGCTATAATACCGAAACTGGGGTAAGTAAAAAACCTTTATCCGGGGTTTGGAATGGTGAGAAAAAAGAATTAACCTTGTGTATTCATGGATCTGTAACTCCTGTTGAGGATACAAAATGGATAAAAATCTATGATACAAAAGACGAAGAGTTTTTAAGAATAGAGAGTTCAGAAAATATAAATCTTGTCAATATTAATCTTTTTACTATAACGCTCGGAACTGGAAAAGGGAGAATAGAATTTGAAAATGAATCGGAGAATAAGAAATTTCTAGAGGACTTTGGAACTGCTCTTGGAGACAACTTATATATTCCCTATGATAATCCTGAATCCCACTTGGCCCTGAAGAAACCAGCCTATAGATACTACAGAATTGAAAGTGTGTCTTCTCCGGAAATGACTCTTGGATTTAAGCACTTAGATCCACGTACCGGAGAAGTGAAAGATCAATATATTTTACGAACATACTCAAATCTTGAAATAACTTGTGAAGGAGCGGAAGGTGATATTAGATTAGGACTTCCGATAGAGGGTGGAGTTATAGATATTCAAGGAACTGCAGAATATACAGATTATCTTATCATAGATGGTAAGATAAAAAATGTTGTTGGAACAGGGATTCTTAGTATATCCGAAATTCCTTCTTTTAGAATTTCCGAGGTATCTAATAATGGATTTAGATATAAGACCCACGGGACAAGATTGGAATATTTATTTCCAGAGGATGGAATAAAGAGGCCCGTTCTTGTTATCCGAGGTACTGTGATGTATGAAGACATAAATGGAGACCCTATCACAGTTTCTTCTGATACTATGACCTTGTATCAAACTAAGGCTATCTCAATGTGGGAAATAAGAAATTCTACGACGGATTTCTATAATAGTTCTGAGACGACCTATAATGAGGAGAGTAGCTATGTTAAGGATGGGTTGCGTGTGTATATTTTCCAATGGGATTCTTACTCAAATAATGATACCCACTCCTTTGATATATGTATAAATCTTCAGCCTAAAACTCCAAAGATAACTTATAGTATTGATTCAAGGTATGGTTCTTCAGAATCCGCCGAAGATATATTCAATGAGTGGTTTAAAGTTGAATGTGGAGAGTGGGAAGATCCAGAAGGACAGAGACATTTCGAACTCCCTGTTACAATTACCGCACGGAAAAATTGGACAGGAGATACTAAACCATATTGGGCACCGTATTATAATGATAAAGGTCTTCTTGTCAAGGTTTCAATTGAGATAGAAGATATTGGTACGGAATCCTTCTATGTAATTATGTCTCCAAACCCTAATGTAACATATTCATCAACTTGGTATGCAAAAGATAATAAATTCTATACCAGTAATCCAACTACAATAACCGCCGAGCTTAGTGAAACAGTACAGTTAGAAGACGTATCAGAGTATTATGTGGGAATCACTGGGTCTACGCAGAAATATTCATACTGGAGAGTTTTATCAGCGGCCGGAGATACAGATTATTCGGTTAAGAATGACTACAATGAATATGCTTGGGGAAGTATTCCAGGTACTCAACCTCCATTTAGTGTGGGTGAAAAAATAAATCTTCTTCACTTGATCTGGGGAAATGAAACTGGTATTAAGGATTATAAGATTATACTTGGTTTATATACAGATGTACAAGAAGCTAATCATGTTAAATATTATCACCCTGAGACATACAGCTGTACACATTGGGATCTTATTGGCTCTACACCAACGCAGAGAATAACAATACAGAAAAGATTTGAAAATAGTATAGTTGAAGTAAAATCCTATGACTCTTCTTATATGGATTATGGAAGAGGCGGTATAATAGCTTCGTCAGGTAGGTTTGATTTTGGTGAGGTAGGACTAAGACACATCACTTTTTCTACTAATACAGACTTTATTCTATCGGCAGAAGTTGCATCTGACATAGATACTACATATGATGGAAATGATTTCCAATATATGAAGGATAGGATTGAGTTTGTTTATATAGATCCAGTAACGGGAGAAGAATCAAGTGAAGTAACTTTAACAGAGGAAGAAAAGTCTAGTCTTTCTCCAGAAAATCCGACCGTAGATAAAGTAGTTACTGTAAGGTTTAAGTATAATTTATCTGCAAGATTTCCCAAAAGTGATTATTGGGACGAAAGTCCAGAAGTATATTATAAAAAATTTGGTTGGCTTTATATAAAAACAGAGTTATCTGGAACTTGGAATACTTTTAAGAAATTTGATCTCTGGTGGAAATGGATAAAACCAGAATATAGAATAGTTAATGGAGATGGGTTTATGAGAATCTATGGCACATCTTTCTCCAGGGAAACCGAGTTTTCCGGCTACACTCCTGGTGGTGGTACTTCATATGTAACTGCAAGGAATAACCATAATGATGAAATTAGATTTTATTCAAATGTAACTCCAAAGATTATTTATGTAGATAAATCTCCCGAAGGGTATCCAGAAGGAAATTTTGTACAGGGAGTTCTTAAGATAGAAAACTTAAGAAGTTCGGATAAGTCTTTATACTCATACTCAGATTATTCAGTAAACTATAATTATTCATATTCAACTGCTTCTGTTCCTACAGCTATTCAAAACTTTAAAGATGCATTCCCAAAAATTGTGGCCGGTCTTAGTCCAATTCCAATAACTGCCTTTGGATCTGTTCGTTTCTTATCAATGTGGGGTAGAGATGGTACGGACTTCATATCAAATTATCTCTATGTTGTACCAAAACCCATAGAATTTATAATACACGATGAAGTTAGTACTCACATGGAATCCGGAAAGATAGTAGCGTATCTTGGCATCGCCAGTGGATATCCGGGAGGGGAAACTGGTATTTGGGCAGAATATGGTAAGAGCGACTTTGAAGTTCTTGAGTCAATGATAGATGATCAAACAGGAGGTATAGAACTCGTAGATAGTGTACGATATAATGGTATTACTAATGGTATAGAGCCAGAGTTTGTGGCTTCTGAAGACAGAAATTATTATGCTAAAGTATCGTATAATCTTCATGGAATAAAGAAGGATGGAGTAAATAAATTAACAACCGACAATGGAACGCCAGAATTTTTATCTCAGGATCAACTTGATGACCTGACTGGTTCTTCTTCTGGTATTTTCTACATATATCCTCCAAAGCGTCCCTTAGATATATATACAAATGATTATGGTGGAAACTATACTATCTTAAGTCCAGGAGAATTTACGTATATTGTCCAACCAAAAGTAGCGTTAAACATGGTTGGGTATACGTGGAGATATCCCATGACTGAAACTGGAACCGTGGTGGGATTTGGTGATTATACTTATGAGAATTTTCAACTTCAATGTAATACGCCGCCACATGAGAACGTGTTTAGTGTAGGTCCTGCCACGATTGTAACTCCTTTTGGACAAATTTCTGGAGATTATGGTCTTGGTCCTCTTGATCCGGATAGTGAAGTCTTAGATACCTTTAAGTATGAGTATGATGATCCAGATTCGAAAGGGTCTGCTAAAGCTGTGATTTCCGCCGAGCTTAATTATGTTTATCATGACCCTCATGGTTGGGATACAGAGGTTTCTGGTACTGCGACGGGTATATATAGAATACCTCATATTTATGATTCATTACAGGTAACCTCCTCAAGCATACTTATACCAACTGGTGTATATCTTGGAAATATAGATACCACCACGGGGAGAAATGTTGTTACTGTCAATGTTCCAGCGACGGATTATAGGTGTAGTATTACTGTTTCTAATCTTCTCTTAGATCAGGGATATAGAAAGGATACTCCTATGTATCCATATATGACTTCTGATTATGAAGGAACTATTATCCAGAGACCTACCGAAAATAATTTTGTAGTTAATTTTGGCCTTAATACAACGACCCAGGAAAGAGTAATTAATCTTCTGATCAAGTCTTATTATCAAGAATCTCTAGGGTATGGTTCTGAATTATTGATAAAGATAGTACAAGCCCCAGGTGGGAATATAGAGGATAGATATAAATTCCTCTCCACTGGCCACTTTTATGATACTACAAACGACGATATTGTACAAGAATTGTCTATAAATGTAGACCCCGTTGATTTTCCTGGAACAGAGGCAATTGTAGATCTTGACGGAAATAGTCTTAGAAACTCCATTAGTACTGTCGGATCTGTAGCAACTCTTACGATATATGATATGAAAGTGGAGGAAAATATGTCTGCTTCGCCTAGAAATCATACCCTTACTATTCAAGGATCTTCAGACGAACCAATCATAATTAACTTAGAACAAGGATATTTCTCCGTTGGTGTTGTAGAAGGAACATCTCTTGATAATGGTACTTTCAATATATTATCTTCGGATGACTACCATTTTAATACCAGAGAAGTAGATGCCAGATCTAGTAATGAGGATCGTCTCGTATATCTCATAGGATTTAAGTGGAATGATGCTAAAGGATCAAGAGAGGGAGTGTTTTCAGATCGTTCTTTATGGGAGGTATCACATTCTTGGTGGAGCATAACCCCTGAGGATAGTCTTTATAATTATGAAACATTAGTTATAAAAGATGATACTACTTATGAAGATCCAGGCATAGAGAATATATATACAGCAAAAGAAGATTTTATATCTCAAAATATTGATTTTTATGTAAATACTTGGCTCAGTATTAGATGGCCATATCTAATTGATGGTTCTGTATTGAGTGTAAATAAAAACCTAAACTTTAGTTATATTAAGAAGAATGGATGAGAATAAGATAACATTTATTGATAAGATATCCGATATCATTATCAAGATAGATCAATCCGTCGGCTTCAAAAATCTTCTTAGGTATGTTGTTCTCATATTGGTGTTGTTTGGAATATTTAATTTCAAAGCAATTGTCAAAGGGGGTATAGAGCTCGTCCAGGAAATTTCGGATGAGCTACATACTGAAAGATTAGAAAGACGTGATGAATTATTAAAGGACCTAGCACCTATCCTTCAAGAATATCGAGCGGCTACCGGAGCGGATAGGATATTATATTTTGAATATCATAACTCTAAGGAAAACTTAGTTGGTATTCCATTCAAGTATCTTGATCTGGTATTGCAAAACTCTCGGTATGGGATTAGTCTTGTTTCAGAGTCCAGGTTCAAGGATGTAAATATTGGAATTATTAGCCCAATTTATGAAGGAATTAAGACGGGCGACGTAATCTATAGGATGAACATGGAAGACGAATCTTTCCATTTTAAATACCCAGGAACATATGAGCTCTTTGACTCTGACGTATCTCAAGCCTTTATATCAATCCCCGGTATAACCCAACCCGTCGGAATGATTATCTTAGAGTGGAAAAGAGATATGAATGAAGAAGACGTTCGCTGGGTAGAAGAATATTCATACGGACACAGTGGATACATCTCAAGAATAAATGGACTAATAATGTCTATGAGCTATTGATAATTGGGGTATGAGAAATATAAAACTTGTACCCCAAAAATATAAAGAAGTTAATTTATGGCAACGACTATTAAGATATCTAGAAGCGCAAGTATAGAGGAATCAAGAGATGTTGCGCTAATTCGTCTTGATAAACATATAGAGCATCATCCAGGTCAGCCAGTTGAAGTATTATATCGTACAGAGACTAATACAATAGATTCCATAGTAGCTATTGGAGTTAAAGATGGATATGGTAGAGACTGTTACAGCATACTAGCTTCCAGAGGTGAAGTTGTAGTAAATGATGTTCTTTATGAATTAGAAGATGTATCAGAACTTATAAATGGTGGAAGATACATTGTTCTAGATAATAATGTCTGGAAACTGGAACTCTTAGGAGATGATGGGGTAATAAGGAATATAATCCCATTAGAGGATATTTCAGACGTTATGATATATAAAAATCTCCGTGACGGCTATAATTGGTACTGGAGAGATAATATATTAAAGAGGGAAGATTCTTTTTATACAGATGAACAATTAACTGAAAAAGTACAAAATATGATAGATGAAAGTTCTTATGTAGATTTCTCAGTGATGTATTACGGAGAAACTAATTTATATGCACCTGACACAATTGTTACATCTCCGAAATTTATTGTAAAGCTGTCTGTAGGGTCTCATGACTACTTAGACAGAGCCACAATAAAGGTTTCTTCGTCAGAACATGAAGAAGAGGAAATTAAGTCTATAGAAGGAAATATACTCACACTATATGGTTCCTTTGATAAAGATGTTACATTTACATTTACAGTAAATTATTACGGAGTTACTTATACAGCTACGAGTGAGATTAGATTTATGAAGATGGCCAGATATGGAAGTATTCATGATGGAGAAGATGTTCCTGAATATAATGATCTCTCGTTGAAGGTTGTATATTTTGATCCTAAGGTTGGAATAGATCTATCATATGATCTTCAGGATGCAAAAAGTCTGTTGATTGTTCCTGGTGATATTTCATTTAAGCGAATTCTTGATGAAAATAGCCTAGATTATATCTACGATTATACTTCCTATAGTATGAATGGGTATACAATATATCTAAAGAAAACATCAACAACTATAAACAATTTTAAACAAGTATTTATTATATGAGTGAAAAACAACTTAAAGGAACTAATGTAGCATCGCCTATAATGCCGTTCTCCTCTGAAGATACCTACCCCACACATGAAGCTAAATATGGTAAAGGTGGTTTCAGAACAGTAGAGACCATAGCTGAGAGGGATGCTATTCCCGAAGCCAGGAGAGAGGAAGGAATGCTTGTTTATGTTGTTAATGATCCTGAAAATATTAACACATATCAGTATTTAAATTCTACCTGGCAAAAATCAAAAATAGGGGCTGGAGTTGAGAAAGTTCAAACCATAGAAGAAAGGGAAGAACTAAAGTCTGAGATTGGTGACTTAGTTTATGTCGAATCTGAGGGACAAGTCTTTATTAAGCTGTCTGAAGATGATTGGAGACCTATGTCCTTCGGAATTCCAATCTTCACTAAAGAGATTGCAGATAAACTAGAAGACATAGACAAACTTCCTGATGACTATATAACAATCCCAGACCCCGACGAACTTTCTCAAACGACTGATAAAACTGAATACGAGTCAACGGGAAATGGATATTACTTAGATATAATCTTCTCCACTCTTAGGTCACTTCAGGCTGAGGTTGCTAAATTAAGAAACTCTTTCAACTATGGAATGTATTCTTATACTGGAAAAGAGACTGCAATGTCAAGAGTTGTAGGATCATATACAGCCCCAGAAGAAGAACCATTATGGGCAGTAGAAGAAGCAGACCTAAGCATTGTAACTGGAGTATATGTCGACCTTAATGATAATAATAGTTTAATTCCTAGTGAAAACGTTAAAGTAGGAGACAACTATCTTATTATAAATGGTGCTGCGTCTTGGTATGATCCCCCGACTGGTTATGCAGAAGTATCAGATCCTAAACTTTTCCTATATCTAACTACTTCAAGTACGAATATTCAAATAGTATTTTCTAAAATTTCAGATAGTGCTAGTAGACTTACATTAGATCTTTCCCAACTTGGACTTAAACAGTACGAGAATGGAAGATACAATATAATGATCTGTCTGGCAAGAAAAGTGGCTGATACTGGAGAATATTATGGAGAAAACTATGTTTGGGTAAGTGTAGGAAATTATACTACCGGGGAAAATGAGAATATGGGCTATTGGAATACGACAACCAATAAGCTTCAGCCTGGAATATTTAGAATAGATGATAGATATAGCTTCTATTCTGTAACCTTTAACGATCAAAATTTATATAAATTTGATGGATATTCGAAGTATCAGGATTTTTCTATTCAGGTAGATCCAGTTACTCCGACGGATGATAAATATAAATATAGAGTTGCTCATATTACTATCCGCTCAGTTAAGAATGAAACTGAACTACAGGATATAAAAGATCAACTACCAGCTAATGAATTAATTTACAATGAAACAACTGGAGTTCTTTGGATAAAAACTTCTTCTGGAAGTGTAAAGCCTATTTCTGGCTCCGGTGGACAAGATGATAAAGGTATGGAAAAAAGTGAAATCATTGAATGGCTTGCTCAAAATGGTATTATTGTTACTTCAGATGGATCAGAGAGTGTTAAACTTAATGATATTGCTGACATAACTTTCATACACCAGGAAACTGACCGAGCCTTTAAATTTACCGTTGATAGCGAAGGAAATTTAGTAAGCGAAGAAATTCCTAAGGACACAATAGAAGATAGAATGAGAGCTGCTAATTTCACGCTATCCACTGAAACTGTTAACTTTACTAATATAAGAGGCCTTGTCGGTTCTCTTGGATTACAGGAACAGCATACGGAAAATCCATCTAGTCAAATTGCGGAGAATAAGGATATAGGTCTTTACGCTGACCGAGTAAAGATATCGGCTATATATGCTCCTTATTCCCAGGATCAGCCTAGTTATGGATGTTCCCACGCTTACATTGAATTAGAAAATACCGGAAATAAAGATCTCCCTCTTGATGGATTCTACTTACACTATGCAACCGGAACTTGTGCAACAGAATCTACTGGTACAGACTTTGTTTCTGTATATAGACTTGCTCTTCATGGTGCCATTCCAGCAGGAGGAACCTATCTAATTCGTGGTAAAAAATATGCTGATTATGATCAAGCCAATACATTCATTAAAGTAAGAACCTTTGATCAGGAGTGGTTTGTTAATGGAGATCTTATCGACCTTACTCAGAATCAAAATAATACTTTCCTTCTTACTTATGGACTTCCAGATGTTAGCTATTCCACGGTATTGGTGAAGACAAATCAGGATACAAAAACTAATACAAATTTCCCGTATTATTACCACCCGAATTATGTCGACTCTGTATCAATTGGAGCTCACGTAACTTCTAAAGCTGCTAATGCTTGGGTTGGTACTGGTATGAAGTTATTTGATCCTAAGTGTGGCGTATATAGTTCTCCGGTTGATGTTATTTTCAAGAATACATTTGAACTTGATCCTGCAAAACAGGCTTATCAGAGTCTTAATAAAACAGACTCCTCCAGAGGAAGAAATGAGAATGTTCAGGACTATCAGTATGTTCTTCTTTCAAAAGATGTCATCGAATTTCCAAAAACCGAAGAGACATTCCCTATAGAGCATTATACTCCTATGGCTTCTTGGCAGCATAAAAATGTTTGCACTGATAAAACGAAGCTTGATAAAGAAAAGCCCAATATGGTTACTGCATCTTATGGTATTGATATGTATAAAACTAGGTGCTTTAACTGGATTTCTTGTGGTGCTTTCGACGAGTATATTTGGATAAGACCTCAGGGATCCTCTTCATGGTCTGCCAGATTTGAGAGCTATAAGGATGGAACTGAGAATGATTATGTTGGCACCTCTGGAATGACTAAACGTGTATTTGGTACTTTCTACAATAAGACCGTGGGAGATGAGAACTATCCTATCCAAAAGGTTATCTATAATAGGATGTTCGGTACTTTCCCGGCAGATGGTACTAAATATACCTCTCACAAGTGTATTATAAATGTAGTGCCGGAAGCCGCTGAAACTGGAAAGACGGTGTACGAGTATATAGTTGGTAGGGCAGACAAGAATATGAATCCTGATCCGGAACATACTTCTTCTATTCAGACATTTACTCTATACTCTAAAGAATATACTCCGAGAATATTCCAAACAACTGACCAACAAGGATTCCATTGGGTAGAATATCAGTGTTGGGCTGCGGCGGCCGAGGAATTGAACAAAACTATAACTGAAACCTGTAACAGTATTAATGATCCAATTGATGCACATAATCAAGAGGCACTAGAATACAATACGGCGCATGCAGAAGAAATTGCAAACGGAGAATTACAGCCGATGGAGTTTCAGACTGGAAAAATCTTTCCTGTCCTAATAAACACTGGCGACATGACTCAGAATGGTACAAGAATTAACGAGTGGTTTGACTATTATAATGCCGGCCACTGTTTATTCGATCATCTTGAGCAAACCAATTTAGTGGGGAATAATGACCTGTGTAATACCGATCCCGAAATGCTGGGGACTGGTGATGATAATGGTAAGTCTAATGGATATTATTTCCATGTATTCTATTGTTATGAAATAGATGAGAGCATACTCCCCATTATATCCAATACGTATGCTACCAAATATGTTCCTTCTCTATATTATATCCAAGATAAGTCTTATAGATTTGTCATGCTTAATACAGAGATAACTGCAATTAACTGTAGAAACTGGTTCAAGCAGGTTAAGAATGATGCAAATGGTAATCCAGCTACGGTTAATGTGTATACTGGCTGGACGATTAAGAATTCTGGTGCTGCCGATAATTCTGTAGTGTACGATAATTCTTTCAAAACCGTTTACACTATGATTTATGAAATGCTTGATGCACCAGACTATAATATTATCCCTGCCTGCCACGAAATGCCATTTACTGTTGTTACTAATGCCAACCTTATGACTGTTTCCTCTGGTTCCGTCGGTAATCAAGATATAGACAGAAGCCTTAAGGAGTCTCAGTCTGGATCTTTGGTTGGGTGTCACTGCAATAGAATGGGATACATGGATGTTAAGGGTATCTACTGGTTAAGTAGATTGTTTGAACATTTTGGTATTAAGCTATGTATTGGTGGTCATAAACATACCTATGCATGCACCAACCCTCTTCGTGAGTTCTACTATTATACTTCTGGGGATCAGCTAGTAAGCTCCTTGAATGGACCTATGCCCATGACTAATACCCTAGAAAACGATACTGCAGTATGGGTGACAGATATTTATGCAGACCCTAGTAATCCAAACCACTTCGGCATAGATTACACTACGGGAGACTCGCTTGAATTTAATACTACAAAATTCCCGCTAATGTCCTCATCAGTAAGTGGCATTACGAGAACTTCTGCGGTATATTATCCATACTATGGTGTTCCTTCGCTTACCGGTGGCGTTGTTTACTTTATG
>AUXO017012918.1_pt1 | contig 21857 bp, 14 predicted proteins | sample 768731 | NCBI WGS metagenome assembly AUXO01 (sample SAMN02715735, study PRJNA202380) | gut metagenome | biome: sheep rumen | host: Ovis aries | place: New Zealand: Palmerston North
ACTGAATCGAAGTCTGATACGTTGACTTCGGATCAGGTGCGTGTGCTCAGCCAGATTCTTGACAATATGGTATTTGTGGATGGAGGGACATATAGAATGGGAGAAGGGGAGGATGAGATGGGTGTTTCTTTTAATGACAATGCTCCAAGCCATATTGTGAGCCTTGATCCATTTTTCATAGGTAAATATGAAGTCACTCAAGAAGAGTGGGAAGTCGTAATGGGGAATAATCCTTCATATTTTAAAGGAAATCGATTGCCCGTGGAGAATGTGAGTTTGGATGATTGCAAGCTGTTTGTTAACCGCCTGAATCAACTGACGGGTAAAACATTTCGTCTTCCAACAGAAGCGGAATGGGAATATGCGGCACGGGGCGGAAAGTATTCTATGTCCTATATCTATGCAGGAAGTGATTTTCCTGGCTCGGTTGCATGGTTTATTACCAATAGTAACCATGTCTCGCACGAGGTTGGAGCTAAAAGACCGAATGAATTAGGACTTTACGATATGTGTGGTAACGTTTCAGAATGGTGTTCGGACTTCTATTCACATGATTATTATAAACAAAGTCCCACTTTTAATCCCAAAGGTCCTACCTCGGGCATCAATCATGTAAACCGGGGTGGGGGATGGCAAATGCCTGATACCTATCTCAGGATTAGTACAAGAAATCTGAGTTCTGATGATGAACGCAATAGTGCTTTAGGATTTCGTCTGGCCATGTGAGTTCCAAAAGTTTACATATTGTCTGGCCACATTAATGTAGTCATGATGTTTTCTCACATATTCCGTACTTTGTTTGCTCAATGAATCAATCAATTCTGGATGGAGAACCAGACCTTTAATTTTTTCATAAACATCGTTTTCATCTGGTAGCACGTTTATGATGGGACGTAAGGTCATTTCATTTAGTGATTCATAATGCTCCTCTTCTCCACCTCCTATCAATATAACGCCTTTTGACATAGCCAAAAGTCCGTTCATTCCAGGAGTGTAACTATATAATTGGTCAAGGATACAATCGGAGGATTCAACCAATTTTTTATATTCTGTAAATGGAACAGACTCCACTTTAATGACCTCACATCTGTCAGGATATTCTTTGTTCACTCGTTGGAGTGCATTAAGCATAATGTCTGTTCCTTTGTAGGCTGAGCGGTTTTTCTGTATTCCGATAAATAACTTCAAAGGCACGTTTTTTTTTCTTGGGGCATGCTCTCTTATTGTATGTGTGTCTATTGGGAATGGAATAAAAGTTGTTTTTTCAGGGAATAATGGCTTATAACACCGACTGTATTCATATAAACCAGCGATAATGCCGTCACAATCATGTGCAATAAATTGATTTAGCTCAGCTTTTTCCCCTTTAGTCCATTCAGCAATGTATTGCTTGTTGTATGATTCTTCTATTCTTGGTTTGTCACCAAAATTGAAGTCAGAATACTTGAATGTTTTGCAGTCGAGGCATGTCTTCACCCAATAATAGTCCATGCCGTATGCACCCATGAATAATTTGTCATTATTCTCTCGGAGGAACTTATAGTAGGGAAGAATCCGATGTGCCCTGAGTTCAAGAAACATGGGATTGATGATTTGCACTACGTCAAAACCTTTGAATTTCCTGAATGTTTTTTTTAGAAGTCTCAAGTATTGAAGGGTGTCGAAGATGTTTGTTGACCTCCGGCTTATGTCTATGTCGCGTTGATAGTTCTTCCAGCTGTCTCCATCGCTGACCACAAGCACATCATGACCCAAAGTCCTCAAACCTTGAGCTAAAGTCCAATGTACATTGCTGTATTCACCTATAAGAAGGATTCGCATGGAAGTTATTTAATGTTCCTTTGGTTTAATGCGGCTGCATACTTTTTTGCATTTTGCATGTGTTCTTCTTCTGATGATGTGTAATAGTGGTCACCAGAGAAATCTTCTTTTGCACACATAAAGAGGTAATCATTATCATCGGGATTCAGTACTGCGTCAATTCCTGCTATGCTGGCTATTCTGATTGGTCCAGGAGGCAATCCTTCATACTTGTAGGTATTGTATGGGGAATCTATTTGTAAATGTTTTTTCAAAACCCTTCTTAATGAAAAATCACCAACAGCAAATACGACGGTTGGGTCACTTGCCAGTCGCATGTGTTTCTCGAGGCGGTTGAGATAAAGCCTTGCTATGATTGGCTTGTCATTATCGTGCGCTGTTTCAGAATCCACTATACTGGCTAATGTGGCTACTTCCACTGGTGTTAATTCCAATGCTTTTGCTTTTGATATGCGCTCTTCATCCCAAAATCTATCGTATTCCGTCTTCAGTCGCTCTACAAGTTTCTCAGGCTCGATAGTCCAATACACTTCGTATGTATTCGGAATGAAAAGAGCAGGCAAGGTTTCTTTTGTAAATCCCATCTGTTTTATCTTGGTACTGTCTGATAAGATGGATTTTATATCCTTACTGTCCAGCATGAGATTTTTTCCGATTTTTTCACATGCTTCTTCTATTGTTCTTGAATTAGGAACGACCAGATTCACAGGTGTTTGTTGCCCATTTCTAAGATTCCTGAATAAAGTGAGCATACTGATGTCGGATGCCACCTTGTATCTTCCTATACGGATATTCTTATCGTAATCTGTGTATTTGGTCAATATGTCAAATCCAGTCATTTTTGATGGATTGCCCACTTCCTCTATTTTTGCTCGAACAGAATCAATATTATCGTCTTTGTCTATAAATAAATAACCGGCTTTTTCATTGTTCATCACTCTTCCAAAGATAGAGAAGCTGAAGGCTGTGCCGATGGCTAAGACCACGAGGATGGCAATAATAACAATGATGACTCTTCGCTTTTTCTTTTGATTCATAGTGTTATAAGATAGTTAGGGGCATGTCCTAAAGTGTAGGACATGCCTTTTCAACGATGATATTTATAGTTTCTGATTTCTCATCTAATTTTGCAACAAGAATGTCGCCTGGTTCAGCCAAGCCTTCGACAATAAGCTCAGATACTTTTGTCTCAAGATTATTCTGAATGGATCTTCGAAGAGGGCGGGCTCCATACTGTTTGTCGTAACCCTTCTCAGCTATATAATCCTTCACATCATTAGGAATCTGGAGTCGGTATCCCAATTTCTCAACCCTGTCATATAATTTCTTCAGTTCTAATTCTATGATTTGCAAAATAGCATTTTTTTCAAGTTGATCAAATGTGATGATATCGTCTATTCGGTTAAGGAATTCAGGAGAGAATTGACGTTCCAATGCTTTTCGGACGATTCTTCGTGAATTTTCCTTTTCGTCTGTGTGGGTCAATGTGGAAAAACCAATTCCATTTCCAAATTCTTTCAGCTGACGCGTTCCTGCATTTGAAGTCATAATGATGATTGTGTTTCTGAAATCAATGGTTCTTCCATAGCTGTCGGTCAGTCTTCCATCATCCATGATTTGCAATAACATGTTGAAAATGTCTGGATGAGCTTTTTCTATTTCATCGAACAAAACGATAGAATAAGGCTTCCTCCTCACCTTTTCGGTGAGTTGGCCACCTTCTTCATATCCCACATATCCTGGAGGTGAGCCGACAAGCCGACTGGCATTGAACTTCTCCATATATTCGGACATGTCAATTCTTATCAGTGAATCTTCAGTCCCAAACATAAATTCCGCCAACTGCTTGGCTAAAAAGGTTTTTCCAACGCCTGTCGGTCCCAAAAACATGAATGTGCCGATTGGTCTGTTCGGATCGTTCAATCCTATCCTGTTGCGTTGAATAGCTGATACTAATGTATCAATGGCCGAATCCTGTGATATCACTTTGCTTTTAAGAACATCTCGCATACCTTTGATCCGAATACTTTCGTTTTTAGCCATTCGGTTGGAAGGAACCCCCGACATCATAGCCACAGTTTCAGCTATAACATCATAATCAACGACTACTCGCGTTTCTTCTTGAGATGCTTCCCAAGCTGCTTTCTTCTCTTCCAGCTCCATTTCCAACTGTTTCACACGGTCACGGTAACTGGCGGCCAATTCATAGTTTTGGCTCTTAACAGCACTGTCTTTCTGGATGACAGCATTGGCAATTGCCAATTCTTGCTCTTCAATTTCTTTTGGTACACTTATGTTGTTGACGTGCATTCTGGCTCCAGCCTCATCCATTGCGTCTATAGCCTTATCTGGGAAATAGCGGTCTGTTATGTATCGGTCAGTAAGGTTGACACAGGCATTGATTGCTTCATCCGTATATGTCACATTATGATAATCTTCATAGTGTCCTTTTATGTTCATCAATATCTGACAGGTTTCTTCTGTTGTAGTTGGATCTACAATTATCTTTTGAAACCGCCTCTCCAGGGCGCCATCTTTTTCAATAGACTTACGGTATTCATTCAGAGTGGTGGCTCCAATACATTGAAGTTCACCTCTTGAGAGTGCCGGCTTCAAGATATTGGCGGCATCCATTTCGCCTGAGGAGTTTCCCGCACCAATCAGCATGTGGATTTCATCTATGAAGACGATAATGTTTGTATTGGCTTTGAGCTCATTGATGATGGCTTTCATTCTTTCTTCAAACTGGCCTCTGAATTTTGTGCCTGCCACCACGCTGGCCATATCAAGCGACACCACACGTTTGCCAAAAAGAGAACGAGAGACTTTACGCTGTATGATTCGTTGTGCGAGTCCTTCCACAATTGCACTTTTTCCAACTCCTGGCTCACCAATCAGAACAGGATTGTTTTTCTTTTTTCTATTTAATATTTGCGTCAGACGTTCGATTTCTTTATCACGCCCAATAACCGGGTCAAGTTTTCCCTCTTGAGCGGCTTTGGTCAAGTCAAAACCAAAAGAATCCAATGCTGGGGTGTCTGTGTTTTTTTTATTGGAACCTTTCCCAACTTTTATGGATTTCTGAGAAGAGCTGTCATTATTTGTGGTAGGCGGCATTTCCTCTTCTTCATCATCATATCCGACTTCATTCTTTGTCGGGATAGTTTCCTTTTTGAGATTGTGATAGACGTCGTTATAGCTAATGTTTTTCTCAGCTAAAATATTAGCTGGAATATTGTTTTTTTGTTTCATAATAGCCAATAATAGATGTTCAACATCTGTCTGTCCTGAATGCAACAACTTGGACTCAAGCACACATAGATGAAGAATTCCCCTTGATTTGTCGTTCAATCTCACATCAGAATTATCTTCTGATTGTGAGAAACTCCCCCTTATTTTATTTTCTATAGATGATTTTAATTCTGGTATGTCAATTTTGCAACCATCCATCAATACATCGCATGCTTTATTATCGCCATCACGCAGTATTCCAAGCATGATGTGCTCGGGACCAATAAAGTCATTTTGCAACCGGATGGCCTCTTCCTTGCTGTATTGTAATACCTTATTCAGCTTATCTGTATAGTTTATATCCATTATAATTGTATATTTTATGATAATATACACTTGCAAGATTTGTACCAGTGAATTACTGTAGCCATTTTGTCAGTATTCTTATGATTTCTGACTTCATCGGTTCTGGCATGTTGCTGATCCGGGCTTTGTGGCTTCCATTGGGCTGAACATAAATTTTCATGTTGTTTTTCTTCTTGCAGTCCAGCCATCCTGCAACTCCGCTTGAAGTCCATGGGTCAACTTCGCCATATATGAATATATGTTTCGGGTCATTTTTTTTCAGATATTTCACCGTCCGTTTATATAGTTTTTTGTCGAATTTAATATGGCTGAGTTCTTCAGGTAGGACAAGCTTCTTCAGATAGTTTTTCGTGGATTTCACACTGCAACCCTTCTTGAGCTTTTTCATGCTGTATCCATAATAACCCAATTCTCGTGCTGCCTGAACGAAAAATGGAGTATATTCACTTGGGCATGAAAAGTAATCTGGATCAGATATTTTTATAAAATAGTCGAACCATTCTCTGTCTGTTGCAGATTTTGGAGGAATTGAATTGACAGATGTGCCCCATTGCCATAGAGCAAATGGAAACTCAAACACACAATAATCATAAATATCCTCAGTCGGTAGTTGAAACTTTAATCTTGCTTTTCTTGTATGATCTTTGAATAATTCAATTAGTGTGTTTTTGCGTGATAAAAGTTCTTGTTGGGCATTAAGGATTGCTTCTCTTTCTTGTTTAGTACCAACTTGCTTTGAGAGAAACGGCTCATGTCTTCCATCTTCCACTGCTTTGTTCAATGGAGCAACGTATGACACACTTATATCCATATCATCAGGATATGTTGCCCGGTAGAACATTGTTGTCTGTCCTCCTTTGCTGATTCCTGTACTGATCCATTTTCCCGGGAATATATTCCCAAATATCTCTCTCACATGATGGATGTCGGCAAGCGAATTGTCAACAGTGAGGTAATCCCAATTGCATTCTTTAGGAACGGATTCTCCAAAATATCTGTATTCACAAACTATGATGTTTGTGTTGAACAATCGGCTCAGTTCGTCTTCGTATGAAGGAAATAAAGCATAATGGGCAAAATACCCTTCTGTTACAATGACAGTTGGCCTGTCAAAACCTCTGAAACAGACAATGATACGCTCATTGAATTTACCTGCTGATTTTGATGCCCAGTCTACTTCTTGTTGAACATACATTAAGTACTTTTCTGCAAAATGGTTGCTTTCCAGTTTTTCTACATAGCTGATTTCTTCAACGTCATCAATTATGTCAATCAATTCTGAAGGTTTTTGCTGTGCATGTAAAACGACCGGCAATATTATGGCGAACAGAATAGTGCATATTTTCTGATACTTTTTCATACTTTTTTATTTTATTCCAATTGTTAAAGAGAAAATGATTAATAAAATATAGTTTAAAAATATTGTACACATGAAAAGGTCGATGTCTGATTTCAGATATCCAGATTCTGTGTATTGTTCTGACAATCGATGAGTGTGCAACTCTTTTTTAAACAAAAAATGGTATGCTTTGTAGAATAAATAACCGATTGTGCAGCCGCAGATAGCACCTACTGTCACATCACCCACATAATGCACACCCAGATACAATCTGGTGAATGTGGCTATTGCGGCCCAAATAAACAGTACTATTGTCAGTTTACGACTTCTAAATATCCAAGACAAAAACATGGCAACGCAAGTGGTGTTACATGCATGACCAGAGAAAAAACCAAATCTACCCCCACGATAATTCCGAACGGTGTCAACAAGGTACATGATGTCCGGTTCTTGTGTCGGACGCCATCTTGCTACGAATGGTTTTACAAATCCAGAACATAACCTGTCAGCAACAAAAATCATTACACCGATGGTCAGGAGTATCATAAGTGTATCTTTGACTGAGTTGTTTTTAAACAGGATAAACAACAGCATGACAATCAAAAAAGACCATGCAAATGTATTGGTACATACTATCATCAAGTTGTCCCAAAACAAGGACTCACTGCCATTGATTGCCAATGTTAAATCCCTGTCCCATTCGACTATTCCAAGAATTGTACTCATGTTCAGATGATTTCAATGTCGTCTTTATTAATCCAGCCTTCCTTGTCGTCACCAAATTTCACTTCGCACCATTTTTCCATGCTTTTGTCAAGTATTTTGATGCGTGATCCAGCATGTAGTACATACAAATCATTGCTGTTTTCTGTTGGTGAGCTTTTTAGGATTGATGATTCTTTCATCACAATTGCACTATTATCGTTGGTTGAGGTTCTATACTGCTGATATGCTGCAAGATTGCAAAGGATAAAGATAAATAAAGAAGCATAAAGAAACATTTTGACAATAGAACGATGCGATTGTATGATTTGATAATGATGGATGAACCATAAGGACAAGCACAAGATGAAACAAATCAGACCTATCGCTTTCCATAAGTTGATATTCAGCCAATTTGAAAAAGTTTTCCACCATGCTACCAAGAAAAAACCTGAATTATCCGGATTTTTATCTTTTATTTTTGTGCGTGCTAATGACAGGTTAGTCCGAATGTCTGCATCACTTGGATCCAGTTTTAAAGCTCTTTCATAATTCAGTATGGCCAGGGCGAAACTGTCTGTGCGATAATAGCAGTTGCCAAGATTATAATAAAGTTCTGGAGAAATGCCTTTGTTGTCAATGATATAGTCGTAGGCTTTGATGGCATCCTTGTAATTCTCTTTCATATATAGTGAGTCGGCAGCAGATTTGGTCATGTGAGCCAAATCATTGCGGTTCTGAGTTGAGATTGGTTCAGCCAGCATGTTGGCTGCCATCCATATAGCATAGAATAGTATCGTTATCTTCTTCATAATGCACCTATTTTAGGTTTTTTCCTAATTTGTTGAGTATGGTTTCTGCCCGTTTGTAATAATCTTCAAGCGATATTTGGCCAAGAGAAGGAGAGTAATGATGATATTCACATTCTTCTATGATGGACAGATATTCATTGATAGTGGACTCATCAATATTGTTCTGTTGAAATTGTTTTCGTATTTGATCTTTGTTGAATGATTCGTTGTCTATATCCAACTTGTTTTGTGCAAAAGAATACAAAGCATTCATAAGTTCTTCAAAGAACTTTGGCTTATTGTCGGACATCATCAAAAGTCTGGCTTTTTGCAATTGAGCCTGTACGATTTTGTTTGCCTTGCGACGCCTTTCATCAGGATTCATTGATGAATCCTTTCTTTTGCGTTCCATGAAGACATAAATGGCAATAGCACTGGAGATGATAATCAAATAAGCTAATATCCATTTCCATGAATACAGATGGTGATAGTTGTCGTTTCTTAATTCAGTTTCGCCTGTTTTTATGAATTTGATATCTTTCTCTTTTTCTTCTATATCAGTCTGACTGAAATTTGTTATCCCGTCAGATTCCACATTTACTATGTAGGATTTGGTCGTGAGGGTTTTGTAATTATGGTCTTTTGTATCGAAGTAGGTGAATTCAATTGCAGGAATCGTAAAACTTCCTCCTTCTCTTGGAACGGCAAGGTATTCAAATACTTTTTTGCCAGAATGCCCAGAAGAGGTTATGTCAAATTTGTCTTCGACCTTTGTGTCGTATGTCTCAAAACTTTCAGGAAAGTTTACAGAAGGTGTGTCCATCAGTTTCAAGTTTCCATTGCCTTCAACAGTCAATTTTAAAGAAACAACATCTCCTGCTTTCAATTTACGTTTGTTTATAGCACTTTTAACTGTGAAACAACCAACACCTCCAGAATAAGATTCGGGTGGAGTGGGAAGGTTTTGAACTTCAATTGTGAGGGGAGTTGTTTGTATTTTCTTTCTTCTTGTCACGTAGTTTTGCATAAATCCAAATGGATCAAGATACCCGTCTGGGATACTTATCGTTGCTTCACATGCGATTGACGGTATCTCATACCTTCCTGCGGATTGAGGGAAAATCACGTATTGTTTCCAAATAGCGGTCATATATTGACGGCCATTATATGTTTCATAACTCTGCTGCTGTTCTGGCTCTAATTCTTGAATGAGAAATCCATTAAGGACTGGGAGTTTACCTTGAAATCCTGTTACATTTACATTTGCATAAATTTTGTAGGTAAGCAAAATTGCTTCTTTTTCATAAACTTTAGTCTTTGAAGCAATTGCCTTAACAAACAAATTGTCATCGTTGATCTTATTTTGCGGAATATCTCTTACTGGAATTGGCGGTTGAGAAGGTGCTGGATAGGCGTTTGACTGTGACTGGATATTATGATTCAAATTCGTTGTACCTTTTACAACATGAATGGTTTTGGAATTTGACTTGAAAACATTACCATCAACAATGACTATTGCTGGTTCAATTGTAAATGTCCCTTCCTTTGTGGCTTCAAGGATGAAAGTGTAGGTTGTAGATGATTTTGATGTGGTTTTCCCATTTATTATGCTGGTTGATGAACTGGAACTTCTATGATTGTTTAATATTCGGAATCCAGAGAAATCAGGTGCTTGAAAATTTGAAATGTCAAAAGTCCCGATTTCATAGTCTATCGAGAAACTTTCTCCAACAGCCACGGTATTGGGACCGCTCACATTTATTTCTGGGCGATTGGCTTTAGAGTATAATGATGATAATGCTATAAAGCATAATAGAATGATTTTCTTTCCCATCTTATTGAGCTGTTATTTACCAGTCTTTTTCAAACCTCATATTTCCGACTGTGGCTTTTTCGACTTTCTTTTGGACTTTATTTTCGTCTTGTTGTGCTGCATTTAGCAATTGCTCTGCAGTTTTTTTATCAATTCCACCTTTTAGTTGAGGATATGAATTCTGCTGTTTACCATTCTCTTTGTTCTGGTCCTTGTTGTCTTGTTTGTCCTTGTTGTCTTGTTTGTCCTTGTTGTCTTGCTTGTCCTTGTTGTCTTGTTGGTCTTTGTTGTCTTGCTTGTCCTTGTTGTCTTGTTTGTCCTTGTTGTCTTGCTTGTCTTTGTTGTCTTGCTTGTCCTTGTTGTCTTGTTTGTCCTTGTTGTCTTGTTTGTCCTTGTTGTCTTGCTTGTCCTTGTTGTCTTGTTGGTCTTTGTTGTCTTGTTGATCCTTGTTGTCTTGTTGGTCCTTTTGTTGTTCTTGCTTATTCTTGTTAATCATATAGATTGCCATAGCTAAATTATATCTTGTTTCATTATCCTCTGGGTTAATTCTTAATGAACTCTTGTAGAAATCAACTGCTTCGTTGAATTTTTTGTTTGATTCGTTGATGTTCTGCATTTTCTTATATCTTATGCCACCATTGAATGCCAGATTGCCCAAGTTATGGTATGTTGAAGCTTTCTTTAATTGGTTCTGGGTTTGAACAGCCAATCCGTTATTGTAGGCTTGAGTGGCCACTGAATCCATTTTGTCTATCTGGTCTGCTGGTAATGATATGTATTGCCTCTGAATAGAGTTACCAATTCCATAGAACGCTTCAAGACTTTGTTCCTTTTCTGACGATTTCAAGTAATGGCTTTCTGCTTTATTATATGAGCCAGAATTGTATTGCCTGTTTCCTAAGCGCAATTCGCTTCGGCCTGTCGGTTCTGTTTGACAAGCCGTGATTAAAAAGGAAAATATGGCTATTATATAGATTTTTCTTGTGTGAATCATTTCTTGTTGTTGAAAAAGTGAAATAAAGAATTCTTCTTTTCTGTGATGCATGCTTCGATGACAATAATTAAAAGCACAATGAGTGCCAGCAAAACAAACTGCTCATTGCTTTCAGTGAACGAGCTGGTACTATATGTGGCCTTTTTTAAATTAGATATTTCAGCTTTTATTTTCTGCTCTGCATGTATGCTGTTGTCAATATTGATATATACGCCTTTTCCTGCATTGGCTATTTCTTGACCAACTTCTTCATTCAGTTTTGTAATAACTTCCTGACCTTGATTGTCTTTTTTATATTGTCCATTTGGCATAGGAATGTTTCCTCCTTCAGGAGTTCCTACGGACATTACATATACATTGATTCCTAAATCATAGGCTTCTTCTGCTGCAGCCACGGCTCCCTCTTCGTGATCCTCAGAATCCGTAATTAAAATAAGTGCCTTCCCAATATCTTTACGGGTCGAAAAACTGGAAATCGCACAGTGTATTCCTTCTGCTATATTTGTTCCTTGAGCATTAATGATGTCAGGAGTAAGCTGGTCTAAGAAAATCTTTGCGGAAATATAATCAGATGTAATGGGAAGAATTGTTGTGGCGGCACCAGCAAAAGCCACTAAACCAATACGGTCATTCTCAAATTGGTCAATCAATTTTCCCAATATCATTTTTGCTTTATCCAATCGGGAAGGGGAGATGTCACGGCACAACATTGAATTTGAAACATCAGTCGCTATAATAATTTCTATGCCGGTCTTTTCCTCACTGTTGTCTTTGACACCAAACTGGGGACGTGCTAATATCAAGATAATAAGGGTGAGGGCAGAAATGAGAAGTGTGAATTTTATGTTTTTACGCCGATAGGATAATTCTGGGGTTAATTTTTCCATTAACAAATGGTCACCGAAGGTTTCCATTCGTTTTTTGTGATTATAAATGTAAAAGACATACATCATTATCATTAATGGGATAATGATGAGCAGATAAAGATAATATGGATTGGCGAATCTGAACATGATGCAATTGGTCTAAGGGAGTCGTTTGAGTATCAGAATGTTAATTAACAATTCAGAAAGTAAACATATAAAAGCAACAAGAGCGAAAGGTTCGAAAATATCACGTTTCTTGTAGTGTTGCATAGATGAGAGTTTTGTTCTTTCCATCTTGTCAATCTCGTCGTAGATTTCCGAAAGCTCCTGGTTTTCTTCTGCTCTGAAATATTTACCACCCGTTTCTTCAGATATTTTTGTCATGGTTTTCTCATCGATTTCCACGGGGACCATCTGTGTGGAGTTATATCCGATAGGGAAGGGAGCCATTCCGTTTCGTCCGATGCCGATGGTGTAAATTCTGACATTATACTGACGGGCAATCTCCGCTGCTGTTTGAGGAGACACATTTCCGCAATTGTGTACGCCGTCCGTAAGAAGGATGATGACTTTTGATTTGGTCTTACTTTCACGCAAGCGCAAGAGGGAGTTCATAATTCCATCTCCTATTGCTGTACCGTCGTTGATAGTGCCACGCCCAGCCATCTCATCGTCTGCATCGTCATAGAGCTTTATAAGCATGTCGTGGTCTGTAGTCAAAGGACATTGGGTGAAGGCTTCTCCTGCGAAGAGGGTCAATCCGATATTGTCGTTAGGTCGCTTGCCGATAAATTCTTTGGCGATTGCTTTTAATGCCTCAACACGGTTAGGCTTGAAATCCTGAGTGAGCATACTGGTCGAGATATCGACAGAGAGCATGATGTCAATACCTTCAACATCTTTGTCTTCAGATGAATTGTTGATTTGTGGCCTTGCAATGATGATGACCAGAGAAATAAAGAAAATGATGTGTAAAAGTGATGGTAAATTCACAAGGCGTGTTCTCCAAGTCTTACTCACAAATCTATATTTTGAGACCGTCGGCATGAATATGTCAGGCAGACTTCTCTTCGATTTTATAATCAGCCATATAATATATGGAATCAATAAAAGCAGGAATAGCAGATAATATGGATATTTGAATTCCATTTATAATTAATAATTTAATATAAAGATTTGTTGAATCAGATAAAACAATATGAAGCTTAAGACTATTAGGGTGACTGCTATGCTTATATACAAAGTTTTTTTGCGATTTTTAGACCTTACGTCTTCTATTACAATTTCTTTTGTGGTGTTGTCAACAACTTCCTCCTTTTTTGTGTGTTGTATGTATGCAATAGCATTGATGAGATTTTTGTCGTTTTCTGACAATTCTGGTTTTGCCTTGGCAAATTTAACCATATCTGCGGTAGAGAAAAGGGAATTCAGCTCTCGGATGGAGTTTTCGTCATTTACTTTCTGTAATTCATCAACTATTTCATTAGTTGTCATCTCCATGGCGTTAAAGCCGTAACGCCCTTGCATGTACCTCCGAAGAATATCTGTCAGTTGAGTATAATATTCCTTTGTATCACCTGTTTGCCATAGGTCAGTATCCTTTATTCTTTCAATCTCATTCATAGCCTTCTTATGAGGTGGAATGTAGGGTTTGAGTTTGAAACGCCTGATAATCGGTTTGTTATCTTTAATTCGGATGATAATATAGATAAGCAACACGCTTATCAGCATGGTCAGAATAGAGGCTATAACAGGAAATGTCCATTCCGACAATTGAAATGCAGGCTCTAATGCAGGTTTCAGGTCATATATCTTTTCAACATTTGTTGTATCTATCTCAACTGATTCCACTTTTAACGGTAGTGAATTGGTTGAATATGTCTTACCATTTACTGATACATTAAATGAAGGAATCTCATACGATGCGGTATCAAAAGATGTGATAGTATATGATCTTGAAATTTGGTTCGGGACATTAGTTTTGTCCTCGGTTTTCAGGACTTCAATCCCTGGTATGATGGACTGAAGCGAGTCATAGGAAGGAAATATGATGTTGTTTTTTGAAGAGGAATTGGCATGGATGGTTATAATAGTTTGTTCGCCGATATTTATAGACGATTTTTCAATTTCTGCTGTCACCTGTGCGTGTGTAGCGGAAATTGAAAATAGTATGAACAACAGTATAATGGTGTGATGAAATCCTTTCATGATGCAGATGTATGTGATCCTGTTCATTATAATTGTCATTTCCTTCTTTGGAAGAGTGCACTAAGTCCTTGAACAAAGTCTTCATCCGTACGTAAATGAGTGCAATCAACTTTTGATGACGCTAAAATTTGAGAAAAACGGATTTGATGCTGGATCCACCATTCATGATGGGCTTTCCTCACTTTTTTAGAGGATGTGTCAATGATGACGTCTTTATCCGTTTCCAAATCTCTAACCTTAATCAATCCAACATTAGGAAGTTCAAGCATCCTCTGGTCATAAATTTGAAGAGCAATCACATCGTGGCGGCGATTGGCCACTTGTAATTGACGGCTGAAGTCTTTGTTGTCGAAAAAGTCGCTCATGATAAAAGCCGTGCATCTTTTTTTGATAGCATTGTCCATGAACTCTATGGCTTTTCCGATATCAGTATGTTTGCTTTCTGCTTTAAGCATTAGCAACTCCCTGATGATGAACAAGATGTGTTTTCTTCCTTTTTTAGGAGGAATGAATTTCTCAATTTTGTCAGAAAAAAAGATTACTCCAATCTTATCATTGTTTTGGATAGCTGAAAAGGCAAGTGTGGCAGCTATCTCGGTGGCCATCTCACGTTTTGTCTGTTGACTTGTGCCAAAATCCAGACTGCCAGAAACATCAATCATTAATATCACCGTAAGCTCTCGTTCCTCTTCATAGACTTTGACATAGGGGCGGTCAATTCTGGCTGTAACATTCCAGTCAATGTCGCGTACGTCATCACCATATTGGTATTCACGCACTTCTGAGAATGCCATTCCGCGACCTTTAAATGCAGAATGATATTCTCCGGCAAAGATGTTGTTTGAGAGACCTCTGGCTTTAATCTCAATTCGTCTTACTTTTTTTAACAGCTCTTCTGTTTCCAAGGTGTCTGATATTAAGGTACTTCAACTTTATTGATAATCTTGCTGATTATTTCTTCTTGAGTGACATTGCTGGCCTCTGCTTCATAGGTGAGTCCAATCCTGTGACGAAGGACATCATGTGCCATGGCACGCACATCCTCAGGTATCACATATCCACGATGTTTCAAGAATGCGTAGGAGCGGGATGCCAAAGCCAAGTTGATGGATGCTCTTGGTGATCCGCCGAATGAAATGAGTCCGTTAAGTTCGCGAAGCCTGTAATTCTGAGGAAATCTTGTGGCAAAGACTATATCTGCTATATACTGTTCAATTTTCTCATCGATATATACACCAGAAACTACTTTACGCATGTTTTCAATATCCTTGGTTGACATCAATGGTCGGATTATCTCCTTTTCTCCTTGGATATTCATCCTTATGATTCTTTTTTCTTCATCAATCTGAGGATAATCGACCACGACTTTCATCATAAAACGATCGACTTGTGCTTCAGGCAACGGATATGTTCCTTCTTGTTCAATTGGGTTTTGTGTTGCCATCACAAGGAACGGAGAGGGGAGTTTGTAGGTCTGTGATGATAAAGTGACTTGCCTTTCCTGCATGGCCTCAAGAAGTGCGCTTTGCACTTTTGCTGGAGCGCGGTTGATTTCATCTGCCAATACGAAGTTGGCAAAAACAGGACCTTGTTTCACTTCAAATTTACCGTCACGCTGATTGTAAATCATCGTACCTATGACATCTGCAGGAAGCAAATCCGGTGTGAATTGAATTCTGCTGAATTGTCCATCTATTAAAGAGGACAGCGTCTTGATGGCTTTTGTTTTTGCCAATCCAGGCAAGCCTTCCAAAAGAATGTGACCATCTGATAGCAATCCAATCAAGAGTGATTCAATAAGATGATTCTGACCTATGATGTGTTGGCCCATCCCCGTTATCAGGTTGGTTACCAAATGGCTGGTGCTCTCTATCCGTTCGTTTAATTCACGGATGTCAATTGTTTCTGACATTGTTGTTTATGTTTTATGATTTATTGTTATCAAAAATATATGCAAAAATACACAATTATGAGCTAAAAACATTGTTTTCAGCTCATAATTAAACCTAAAATAACGATTTAGATTTCAGTTTTAAGAGTATTTAACCTTGTTAATGTGAAAATAATAAAATAATCAAATAATGACATTATAAAAATAGAGAATTCTATATCATTTGAAGGTTACAATGATTCACATTCTTTTATCCATTCTGCATAAGATGCGTCGCTTGGCATTCTCCAATCGCCTCTTGGACTCAGACTCACACTACCGACCTTAGGACCGTCGGGAAGGCATGAGCGTTTGAATTGTTGTGTGAAGAAACGTTTGCAGAAAACCATGAGCCATTTTTTTATCGTCTCACCATCATAATATGAAGGTTTTCCTCCATAGCCTTTATTGCCTTTGTTTTCTTCGTTGTCAAATACCTTACGGGCTAAATAATAAATTTTCCTTGGTCGATAACATAAACGAAGGAAATTATATAAGAAAAAATCATGCAGCTCGTATGGTCCCACAAGGTCTTCAGTTTTTTGCTTGATGTTTCCCAATTCGTCTGCTGGAGTCAATTCTGGACTTATAGGAGTATCGACAATATCATTCAGGGTGTTACGGGCTTTCGGATCCATACTGTTGGCAGCCACCCATACCACGAGGTGTTTTACAAGCGTTTTTGGAATGGAACAATTAACGCCATAGTTCGACATGTGGTCTGCATTATATGTGGCCCATCCAAGAGCCAATTCAGACAGATCGCCCGTGCCTACTACCAATCCGTTCTCTTGATTGGCTACGTCCATGAGGATCTGAGTACGTTCGCGAGCTTGACAATTTTCGTAGGTAACGTCATGATTGTTGATGTCGTGCCCGATATCTTTAAAGTGCTGTTTGCAGGCTTCTACAATGCTAATTTCTCGAGTCGTCACACCTAATTCATTCATTAAAGCAATTGCGTTATTGTAGGTCCGTCCTGTTGTTCCGAAACCAGGCATAGTTATGCCGATAATATCCCCACGGCTTCTGTTTAGTTTATCCATGGTTTTTGCGCAGACTAATAAAGCCAGGGTGGAGTCCAATCCACCAGAAACACCAATCACCAATGATTTTGCATTGATGTGCTGAACCCTCTTTGCAAGCGACATGACTTGAATAGAAAAAATCTCTTCGCATCGTTCATCCAATGCCGCTCCTGAAGGTACGAATGGGTGTGGATTGATGGTTCTATATAATTCAGCCGGCTCTTTTTCCTTTATTGGAGAAAGGTTGATGTCAGCATACACGGTTTGTGGAAGATATGAGTTTGCTGAGTTAATAGAAGCGGCAAAGGTGGTGTTGCAACGGCGCTCTGTTGACAAACGCTCAACGTCGATGTCGCCATATATAATTTGCTCAGACATTTGGAACCGTTCAGCTTCTTTTATCATACTTCCGTTTTCGTAAATAAACGCCTTCCCTCCAAAGACAAGATCCTGTGTGGATTCACCAAACCCACATGAAGAATATACATATCCACTTATACAGCGCGCTGATTGTTGGGATATCAGGGATTTAAGATATGTATTCTTGCTGATAATGTCGTTTGAAGCAGATAAATTGAATATGATATCTGCTCCACTCAAAGCAAGATGGCAGCTTGGAGGGATTGGGGCCCATAAATCTTCACAGATTTCGATTCCAAATTTTGCTTTTGCAATTCCTTCTGAATTTTTCAAACGAAATATCAGATTTCTACTTATTGGAACAATCTGACCAAACAAGTTGAGTTTATCTGAACGTAAGGATTTTGATGTTTCAAACCATCTCTGTTCATAGAATTCTTTATAATTGGGGATGAATGTTTTTGGTACTACACCAATGATTTTATCTTTATGAATGGTGACTGCACAATTATATAAAGCATTATCAATTTCTAAAGGAAGTCCTATGATGGCAATAATATCAGATGTGTTATTATTTGTAATCCACATCAAAGCATTGAGAGATTCTTCTATTATGAGCTGTTGGGAGAAAAGGTCGCCACAAGTGTAACCAGTGATGGATAATTCTGGGAAACAGATGATTGATGAATGGTTGTTGGATGCTTCTTCCATTAAACGAAGAATTTCGTTTGCGTTGAAAGAGCAGTCTGCTACTCTTAAAGATGGAATGGCTGAGGCCACTCTGATGAAACCGTAATCCATAATATGATTTTTAATGATTTAAAGTATCGTTTTTGAATTTTAGAATAGAATCGTTTTCTTTAGGCAATTCAATTCCAACCGTGTCTGGAATAGTAACGTCATGTGCTGCTTTGTCCTTTCTTTTTAATCTTTTTTTCCTTCTGAAAAGGTCTTTCCAGTTTTCAAAATCCTTTTGGTATGTTGCACCCACTCCTTGGGTGTTTAGGGTGGATTTTGTAAAGTACCTGTCGTTGGTCAGATTATATGCTTTCAAATAGGTGTTGCCATTTTCGCTGAGTCTCCATTTCACGTCAAAGTCACCCACAAAGCTGGAATTGTTAGTCATGGAGTTGTCTCGATATCCAAAGTTACCATTAATAAGAAGTCTGTCGTCTAAGAGTTTACCAGAAAGTGTGCCTTCTACGTCCATATCTTCCCAACCTTTCTCACCTGTTGAAAGTCCAGTGCCAAAGTTCCATTTGCTTTCACTTCCTATGGCATTAGTCAAGATTTGATTGATTTGTCCACTTAATGTAGATGAGAGCAAGTTGTTGACTGCTTGATTTGTGTTATTCTCACCGTTGGCTCTGGCGTACTCATTAGTGAAGAATCGCCCAAATCCCAAAAGATAGATGAGCTGTTTGTTCATTTCCTCTTCTGTGGATATATATGAGCGAACGATTTGTCGTGTTTCATCACTCACATTCGGCAAATTCAAGTCAAAGTTGAAAGCCATGTTACCTAGATTGCCAGTGATATCGAGTATGCATATCACTTTTACTCTGTTGTTTTGTGTGTATGAAACAGAAGTGAGGTCGGATAATGGAACTGAATTCAGAGTGTGCCAGCAAATTAGATGAATTTCTGCGGCAAATGGATTTCCATTGAACACCACTTTTGACTCCTTTTGCAGAATAAGGTCTCTATATATGATGTCTTGAAGATAGAGCCTATACTTTCCTTCTTCGATATTATAGGTTCCATTAAGGGTAAAAGCCCCCTTGTTATAATATTCAGCTTGCAAAACACCTGTTCCATAGGTAGTTATATATCCATCGTCCACATTGTCCATTTTAAGCTTGATTGGGCAATTGTGATTCATGTGAATGCCGATATTCATGTAGATATCGCCTTTATATTTTTTTGTGTTGGTTTGAGCAGTAGTGATGTTTGCTGTGTCTTTATCTGCCCAATATGTACTTGGATTCCAGCCTAAAGCAATAAGTACGCTGTCGGATGGCGGTATTTCTCTGAAAGTGATGAATGAGTTGGTTGTAATGGCGTCAGGTGTTGCGGCATCATAAGAAAATTCACTTCCTTTTGCCGGTGAAATATCTGCGTTGATGAACAATGGATGCCCATCAGATCCGTTCAAATGAAAATCACCATCTGCATATATCTTTCCTTTGAATTTATCATTGTTGAAATTTTCCTCTTCATAAACGAGCAAGTTATCAAGCTGCATGTTGAATTTGTATGAAAAATTCTTGAATTTCTCATGTGTTACAAGTCCATTGATGGTATTGACGTGATTGTCTTTGTCAGATAAGGTGATATTGTCGAATGAAAAAGAATTGGAATTAATTCTTATTTTATGTTCTGGTAAGACTCTGTAGGTGGCATTTGTAGCTCGAAGCGTAAGATAAGTGTCGGTATAGGCTTCACCTAAAATGTTGAAATTTTTGAAATCTCCGCTCACACTGATATCTCCATTTATGTTCCCCTTGATATTTTTAAAGGTCCGACCAATCAATGCATTGAGAAAGGTTGAGCTGGTGTTGTTGCAGTCTATTTTCAAATCCAATTGTTGCTGAGAAGGATATATATAGCCATTCACGAGTGTGATATGGTCTTTATCATCATTTTCTTCATTGATGATTTGCGTGTGAAGATTGACACCATCTTTGCTGTTGTCCCAATTGGCTAAAATATATGCATTTCCGATTGGTACTTCTCTGAAGGTGATGTCTTGGATTGTGAGGTTTGCATCAATTTTTGGTGATGCCAATACATTGAATACCTGACATTTCCCATAAATAGAACCGTTGAATTGAGTCGCTGTTCCTCCCACGATGTCAATGAGGCTTGCTATTGGCGTTCCTTTTATGTCGGCTGTCAAACAGTCGGAAGAATCGTTTGATAATATGCCGTTGATTACAAGGGATTTATTGCCTTCTTCAATCTGAAGCTCATTTATATTTGCGTGATCTTTGAATATGTCTATGTTTTTTGAACTGAGGTTCAGCTGCCTGTCCATTAGATTTACGGTTGAAGGTTGCATGACGAGATGGGCACAAGTCTGTCCATTTTCTTTGGTAAGTAACCCATCGAAATTAAATAATCCAGCCAAAGGACTTTCTTGGTCAATTTCCCATTTTACAGTCGATTTAATCTTGTTTGCATTACCATTTGCCTTTATATCAGCAATGTAAGTCTTGTTTTTTTCTGGATATAATCCAGATACCTCAAATGAATAGTTTGAGTTTTCTCCGTGATATTTAAGTAAAATGTTTTCCAGGTTTATGCGGTTGCCGTAATTGAAAGAGTTGATGTCAGCAAGCAAATCAAAAATATTTGACTTGCTGTCAACATAACCTTTCACATGAATGTCATGTCCAAATTGATATTGCTCTTTAATAATCGTGTGTAAGAAAGGGTGATCTGATAATGTTAACTCAAAGTCGAATGAGTCGGAATTGGAAGGCAGGGTTGAGACAGGAGTAATGTCAAATAATGGATATAATGCATTTGGCGCTGATTTTATGGTTGAAAGTATTGTTTGGTAGTTGTAATGGCCATTCAATACGAAATGAGCGAAATCACTTTTGAAATCTATGCTTTTTCTATTGTCGTTAGCAACGGATAGTGATATATTATCAAATGCATAGTTGGATTTGGATGACGAAATCTTTATGTCTTTAATGTTTACGATTCCTTCAGCATCGTAGATGTTGGATGCGTGAATGTCTGCAATGGCTTGCAGGCTATAGTTAAAGTTTGCATAATCTCCGTTCAATCCTAAATCTGAGGGAGTGAAACGGTTGATGTCAAGTTTTGCTTTTAATTCATATCGTTTTGTACTCAGTCCTTTCAAGTTGCCTTCAAATCCGAAGCTCATCTTTGGGTCATCGACAGCTAAAAAGCCACTAAATTCCTCGTTACTTATTTGACCGTCAATTTCAATATTATTGATGTTTGTGTCTTCGTAAAGAATATGTGAAATAAAACCTTTGGCTGCAAGCTTTTTCTTTTGAGCAGAAAAATCCGTCTCCACATCCAAGTCCATCCCGATATCTTTTATTTTCATTTCTGGCGACAACTCGGTGATATGGAATGAAGGGGTGGAAATGTGGGCTTGTAATCTATTATTGTCAAGTGTTCCATCTATTGACAATTTCCCTGGCAAGCTGTTTAAAATAGCGCGGCAGGTAGTCTGTGGGTGTTTATATGAAAACACACCATTACCTTCAACATAGTCTAATTTCGACAATATCTGATTGACATTTTGCGACACATTGAAGGCCTTTAAATATGGTGCCAAGAATAGACATTTCACTTTCAGAGTTCTGAATTTGGCTTCAACTTCGGGATACTTCTCAGTTAAAGCGCTTAGCATGAAGTCACCTTG
>AUXO015495437.1_pt1 | contig 21852 bp, 14 predicted proteins | sample 768731 | NCBI WGS metagenome assembly AUXO01 (sample SAMN02715735, study PRJNA202380) | gut metagenome | biome: sheep rumen | host: Ovis aries | place: New Zealand: Palmerston North
TTTCTGGACTATCCTATTGGGCATTTCTTTATTGCAATAACAAATCTATGGGATGAAGAAACTAAGGGAATGGAAATCAAGGATATCCAAGACATTTATGAGTGCCTGTCCTGTGGGATCATTGATGAGGGGAAGAAAGGGCAGGTTATCACTACATTTGATAAATGCAGACTGTTTTTTCAAGACGAAAAGACGATTAAAAAGATAATAAAAAGGCTGAAAAGGCTTAAAGGAAGAATTGAAGATCTGGATCCTGACTCCACAGAGTCGGCTGAATTATCTCGAATTGAATACTATGATGTGCGGCCGGAAGAAATTGATGACCTAATAACGGCATTGAAGGCATTAAATGAAGTGGCGGATACTTTTTTTAGTGATTTCAGTGATCAGAATAATGATTTTCAGGCATTCTACAATAAAGTGACTGATGTACTGGTAAAACAGGTGTTATCCAAGGAGGATATTGATTTTGAATTCAGAGAAATCGTAGAAAGGGTCTTGGAACGCTTAAAAGAAGTAAAAGGGATTGAGGCTAAGGCATCATTTGACTGCCTTAGGGAGACAATGCAGTTATACCTTCAGCAGGTTCCGAAAGAAGGAAAAGGAGCCCGCTGGATTGCCAGAAACTTTGAGCAGATTGACGGAGATATTTTAAGGAGAAACTTTAAAGGTCAGGATAAGACTTATCACTTTGCTTGTCTGTCTGATCAGGATATGGGGATTACGCACAGAGACGAATTCCCTTGGCCGCTTGATATAGATTTTTTTGAAGTAGCACAGGCACCAGTCGACTGGAAATACCAGGTATATGTTACCTCTCGTTTGGAGTATAAGAACTTCAGACGATATGCCTTAGTGTATGGCCTTGCTTTCAGCAAATGTAATATTGTACTTAGCTATATTAAAAATGCGCCGGAACATGAAAATGAATTATATTATCTGCTCAGGGTGCTTAATGCGAAGCCAGAGCCATACAAAATGGATGACCCGCATGCAATTAAGAGGGAAGATAGCTACATTCAGGTTGAAAAATCATTGTATAAGGAGTTTTCACAGTACGACCTGATGAAGTACAGATTATGTAGATATCGCTTTCTGTTGGAAACGATTATTGAAGGAAAATCAATTTACAAGGATGATTTTTTATTAAAGCAGTATCTGATTGTTATATTGGAGCATCGGACCAGGAAAGAGTTTTCGGGAAAGACCTATGTAAAAAGCATGGTACGGAACTATTTGACCGAACAGATGGACGAATTATCTTTTGACTTTCCGTTTATTAGTCAATCGGACAAAATAGACATTATCAATATGGCAGAAAATTATACTGAAAAAACTTCCGTGTTCCATGGAAAGTTTATACGTATTAAAGACAAAGAAAATGATTATATGCTAAAACGTGAGAATTTCCTTTCCGTGCCGACTGGTAAAACAGCAGATGATGCATTTCGGGATGTGTTTAAAAATTCGACGCAGGCAGAGGTGGATGATGCTTTAAGCGAAGACAAACTTGATCAGGATAAATATCGTAGATCATATAATATATTATGTGAAAAATGTGCGGATAAGGATATTTGTCTGGAGGTTTTTAGAACACTAAAAAGTAGAGGTGCATGATGATAAAAAAGGGAGCCTTTGTAAGATGTCCGATTGACCGTGAACATCCACGCAATCCAAGGATATTTGCGACAGGGAAAGTCGTTAACGTGAATGAGTTTAATGAAACGGCTCATATTACGTTTGATGATCCGTTTGGGTACAGGAAGTTTTTTGAGTATATTCCGGAAGAGGTGAAAGAAGCCCCGCTGGCAGCGCTGGACCATTGTCACCTGTTTAAGGGATCTCAGGTCAAGTATGAGCGTAAGGCGGCTGTTATTGTAGAGTATAAGGTGAGAGAAGATGGAGGCTTTGACTATTATATTCAGGATAATAACAGCAAGAAATATCTTTGCGTGAGCGAAGAAAAGCTTACAGCTTCCTTTTTTTCAGGAGCAGCGAATCCGGTACATCAACTTGCCAAGTACGAATTCCAAAATCCATGCTGGTATCTGGGAAGGCAGATCGTCAAAGACACGATGAACATTCTTGACAATTCTATTTTTGGCTTCAAGGAATTGGCAGGGTGCAAAATCTATCTTAAGGCATTCCAGGTGAATACCATAATGAGGTGTCTTCAGAGTGAGAGATGCAGATATATGCTCGCAGATGAGGTCGGTCTGGGCAAGACGATAGAAGCTTGTTCAATTCTGAAGATTTTTTTAAGCAACAAGGCCCATAAAAACGTATTGATTGTTGTCCCGGAAGCCCTGGTGGCTCAATGGAAAACAGAATTGTTGTTTAAGTTCGGAATACTGGAAGGCAAAAATGAAAATGACCACTTTCTATCTATAAAAGCCATCGAAGAATTAGAGATTGGGGATTGTAATGCCGAGTGGGACTTCGTGATAGTTGACGAGGTTCACAATTGCATAGGAGAATCTTCGAAATACAAGAAGATTCATATGCTGAGTCAAAATGCGAATAATATTATATTGTTGAGCGCGACCCCTATTCAACAGCGCAAAGAAGAGTACCTGAGGCTGCTAAGGCTGATTCAACCTGATATCTATGATGAAATCAACATAGAAGAGTTTACAGAGCTTGTCGATAAGCAGAACGAAATTGCACAGCTAACTCATTCTCTTCTCGATGATATTGACAGTTTAAAGAATGAATTGCTCCCTGAAGTGGAGGAAGAAGATCCCCACGAGAACGATGATGTACAGGATCAACTTGAGGAATTGGGAGACACACTGAATGAACTCTCGGATCTGATCGGAGACGATGTACTGAAAAAGATGATTGCAGATATTGATACAGGCAAGGACGATTTAGGCCTGTATGATATGCAGGTAGTGATATCCTATGTCTGCGATAATTATCAGATTGAACGAAGCATCATAAGAGGAAGAAGAGCAATCCTTGGAGTATATCCAAAGGATGAAGAAGGAGAATTTGCCGAAAGGCGATTAGAAGAACTAACTTATTCGCTTGGAGATGATGCCAATTATTATGAGTATGAGGCATACAGAACATTAAAAGAGTGGATCATCCAGAATCAGGAAAAAATCGATTCGACGAAAGTAGAAAACGAGATTCGGCCTATTCTGGAAGCGTTCTTCAGCTCACCCTGGGCATATAAAGCAAGATTAAAGGAGATTTATGGGGGCAATACACTTGTCCCGGAAAATGTATGGAAAAGTGCAGATCGTTGGGTGGAAGATGAGGATGAGACTCTACAAAAAATGACGGATGTACTGTCTGATGTGAAATCACATCCGTCTCGCCTGGTGAAAATAATCAGTTATATTGAAAAAGAATTATTAGAGAAGAAGGTTGTCGTATTCACAGATCACACAGAGACATTTGACATATACAAAAAAGTACTCTATGAGACGTTCGGAGATGAGGTAGCTGCGTTTTCTACAAATATGGATAGAGTCGACGCAGAGATTAACATTTATCGTTTTCAGTCAAGCAAAGACTGCAAGATTCTGCTTTGTGATAAATCAGGCGGTGAAGGAAGAAATCTTCAGATCGCTGATTATGTGATCCATATTGATCTGCCCTGGAATATTAATACGATTGAACAGCGTATAGGAAGACTTGATCGTATGGGGAGAAATGTGAAAATCCCTGTTACCTCAGTGGTTATACACACAAAGGAAAGCTATGAGGATCAACTGTTCAATTTCTGGAATCAGGGCTTGAATGTGTTTAGCCAGTCATTGAGCGGACTCGAGATCATCATGAATGACATAAATCACAAGATTATAGAATCCATCCGCTCGGATTTTGAGTTTGGCCTTTACAGGCTCGTCCCGGAACTGATCAAGGAAGCTGGACAGATGAGAGAGACTGTTCAACGAGAACAGATTTTTGATACAGCGGCCTTAAGATATAGACCACTGTATAATCAGCTTGAACAGCTGCTTTCAAATTATCAATTTAATGAGAATGCCTTGTTTGCGCAAACCATGATGAGTTGGGCTGCTTTGGCAGGTTTTGGTGCAGTGCATCAGAACAAAGAGAACGGATTAGTGGCATTTGATGAGAATAATTTCTCTGTCAGATCTGCGCAGAATTCTTTTTTGATCCCACCAAGCTGGGATCACTATTTGAATAAAAAGCAAAATGAAATTGCAATTCAAGTACAGCGTGGAGTTGAGGAGGAAAAGCAGAAAAACATAATTAAGAACAACCGGATGATAAAAGGATCTTTTGATAGAGATGTAGCAATTAAGAATGATTATATACATTTCTATGCACCAGGAGATGAGATCTTCGACTGTATCACAGATAATGCGCTGCATTCATACAAGGGAATGGCTACCGCATTCGCAGCATTGTCTTCTGTTGAGTGGAGAGGTTTTGTTTACTCGTTCTCAGTGGAACCGAATGAAAGGATGTTGTTGGATGAAGGTATTTCTCTTTATGCCTTGGGCCTGTTCCGGCAATACCTGGCAACCTCCATTCAAGTGATTCCAGTTCCGTTTACTTCATATGCAGAGGTGCCTGAAAACACTGTTTTAAGTGAACACAGAAGACTTGCCAAGGTTGGATATTTTAATCAAAGTGATTCTATTGAGCATTTAGGAAGACGAGGATTTGGCAATGGCTTTTTATCTATTCCTCGAAGATATAAATGCTCCAATCTGGATTGGTTTAAATCTTATTATCCGGAAGAACGATGGGAAACGCTCACCATGCAGAGCAGTAAGATCGCAAGGAAAAAAGCTTTAGCTAGATTTAAAGCAGAATCGAATATTTCCGGTGCTAAGGAAATGATCGAGCAGATTTTGGCTACATATGAAGCAAGGGCAGATTACTATGGCATGGAAACAGGTGAATCTTTAGATAGAATGAAAAAAGAATACGAAGTAATAATTAACAGTTTGGACAAGCCGATTGTCAGGATGGAATCTGCTAGCTTTATGTGGTTGGTGAAAAAATGATTGATAGAGAGATGATTATTGATAATATCGAAAGGTTTATCAATGGAGAATCTGACGATTATTATCCTGCCCATGATGATGTCAATGTTGTCAATAGTGCATTGGAAAACATTGTCGTCAGACTTATCAATACTTATCGGAAATACCGCACAGGAGAGGCAGGACAGTCGGATTATCTCAGTGTGCTCAGAAGTTTCATGCTTTCATTCCAAACCGAACTGAGAGTGGATAATCATGGCATCCTTGATCATAATCACTGTGGAATTCATTTTAATCCCTCTTCTCAGAAGTATTATGCAACTTATGAAACACCAGATTATATCAGACATAAGAGCTTTGTGGAAAATGCTTTTGTCAATATGGGTTCAGTGGTACCGGAAAGCAGTTCCCCTTACTGTCTGCTGACAAACAGCTATATCGCAGGATTGACTGGCTTTAAATCCTTTAAATCCATAGAACAAAAACTGTGTGTACATGGAGCCTTAAACACACCGGCGGGGTATACAACCCTGATTTCAATGCCGACTGGTGGAGGAAAGAGCTTGGTTACACAGGCGGTCAGTTATAAAGAGACTGGTTTATCAATCGTGATCGTGCCTACTGTATCTCTTGCAATCGACCAGGAAAGGGCGGCTAGAAAAAACATCAAAGTATCTCGTGACAATGAAATATTCTATTACTACAGTGGGTGTGGAACACTTCCTGAAATATCAGAAGCTATAAAAAAAAGGACTGCCAAACTCCTGTTTATTTCCCCAGAGGCGTTGATTAAGAATGAACAGTTTCAGAAGTTAGTCAATGAAGCTAATGCAAACAGATACTTGAAAAATATCATTATTGATGAGGCTCATATTGTAGTTGCATGGGGAGACTTTTTCAGAGTGGATTACCAATGTCTTGGACCGTGGAGAAGGGAACTGGTGAGGATAAACCCTGAAATAAGAACATTTCTTCTTTCGGCAACCTTTAAGGATGATACAGTCAGAACACTGAAGAAGATTTTCTCTGCAGGGGGGAGATGGATCGAACTAAGATGTGATTCACTACGGAAAGAACCACATTATATTATGGTTATGGCAAACGGATATAAGGACAAGAGAAGAAAAGCTCTCAGCCTTATCAATCTCATGCCAAAACCAATGATTTTATATGTCAATGCTCCATATGAAGCCGAAAAATGGAAGAAGTATCTGCAAGATTATGGATATTCAAATATAAAAACTTTTACGGGTGATACCAAATCTGAAGACCGCCTGAAACTGATCGATCAGTGGTCTGATAACCAGTACGAGATCATGATAGCGACATCGGCTTTTGGTGTTGGAGTTGACAAACCGGATGTAAGAACTGTGGTGCATTTGTATGTACCTGAAAGCCCGGATTCTTATTATCAGGAATTGGGCCGTGGAGGCCGGGATGGCCTTCCTTCATTAAGCGTCATGTGCATAGAAGGCGATGATGTGAACAGAGCTTATAAACATGTCAGTAAGGTTTTGACTACAGAGAAGCTTTGGGGACGCTGGTGGAGTATGTATCGGAATCCGGATAATTTGTGGATGGGCGGTGAAATTGCTGTTTTTGCGTCAACTAAACCAAATTACAGCCGTATCAACTACTTTGAGGAAGGCAATGATACAGATGAAAAATGGAATATCAATGTCCTGTTATTGCTTAGCCGATATGATATGATCCGCATTTCATCCATTGAGTTGGATAATAATAACAGATACATATTTACTATACAAATTCTGAACGAGGCTTTAACGGTGGATAGTGAAAGTGCGCATGCATTATTTGACTCTATCCGTGAAAAAGAGGCATCGAAATCTGCGTCTGCTTTTATGCTAATGAGAAATGCAATTGAGGGAGAATCTCAGTATTGCTGGTCAACTATGTTTTATGACACATATCCTCTTGTTTCTGAATATTGTCCCGGATGTGGACAGCATGAAGAGGTTGTTTATGATGTAGAAGAACGGTTCCCATTGCTGGTTAGGGTAAAAGGACCTGAAAAAAGCTTATCTACGGAAATGAAAAGCTTTTTTTCAGAAACAAATGAAGCGTTGCTGCTTACAAAGGCAGAAGAAAAAGAGCTGATTGATCATTATAAGCCGGATATCATAGTAAGCGAAAGTATGGTCAGATACGATGAGGGGCTAAAACCGGATTTAATTTATTTGAATTACAAAGAACTAAAAACACTGCTGAATTGCGATGATGGCCTCTTTATTACAGGACTGATCATGGCAATTTACAGTGAGGATCAGAGAAAAGCCATAGAAGAATACAATATCATGCGAAAGTGTGTGAAAAAGGGCAATAAGGTTCTTCATGTTACTGGCAAGGATTTTGTAATATCAAGATCATCCGATAAGACAATCTCACTTGATATAGACGGGAAAGTAGTCGGATAAAAAGAAAGAAGGATGTAGCAATGTTTATTGGAAATATGGTGACAGAAGCAATACCTGCTAGAGTGTTTGCTCTCTATAAGATTGTGGAATCTAAAAAGAGTATTTCTCGAAGTGAATTGCAGGGTCTTATGGAGCCTAAGGATATATATGAGGGAACATCATATTTCTCTGCGATCATAAAAGCAGCGGAAGAATTAAAGATCATTGAGAATCATGATAATATAATCAGTCTTCCAGAGGGAAAGGAAAAGCTGAAGACGATCGATGATTTCAGGAGATATGTGATTGCAAACTTGCAGGATCTATCAGATGGTCAGTTTTGGAAATGTACGAATGTCATTGTCAATATGAATGAAAAAATATATGAGTACCATGCAATTTCTGATTCAGGAATGCTGAACTATCTATCAAATACGCTTGGAGAGACAATAAAAGCGCCAATGATCAGAGGATGGCGTTTCTGGTCTCAGTTTCTTGGCTTCGGCGTGATGAATGATATGACCTTTTTGCCAAATGCATACGTGTTTGTGAAGAATGTTCTTTGCCTGATGGATCTGGAAAGACAGCGGGAATATACAATGTCGGACTTTATATGGAGGTTTATGCAGTATGGACAAATCATATTATCACCGTCTGCAGGGGATAAGAACCTGAATATCGCTATGTCCAGCGCATTGAGACAGCTTCATGATAATGGCGAAATTGTGCTAAAGTTTGGAAGTGATCAGGAGATAAAGTGGATTTTATATCCATCAAAAGAATTGTTTAATCGACCGGTATCGTCGGTTGTGTATAAGGGAGTAAAGGCATGAATATTGAGATAGCACGGAAAAGATATATGGATGTAATCCGCCCGGATGTAATGCACAATACACAGGGTGATTTTCTTGCGACTCATGTTCCCATGAAAAAGCTTTATATAACCGAGCATCTGACCGATCATGCCGAGGTACCGGAACAGGATAAAAAATATCCGAAAACAGAGGAGGATGTATATGAACGGTTTATGGGGGACAAGGAAGAGGATCAATTTGTTTTAGTAATCGGAGACAGCGGTGCAGGAAAGTCACACTTAATCAGGTGGATCAATACTGTTCATGAAATAAGGAAATCCGAAAACGAGATCGTCCTTCCAATTAGGAGAGCAGATAATACTCTGAAGGGTACGATCAGACAGTTGATCGAACTTCCAGAGATTAAGGACCTTCCCAACAGAGATCTGTATAAAAAACTGGCCTCTGCTGCTAATGCAGTCCCGGAAAAAGAACTGAAAGAGACAATCTACTACCAGTTTGTAATACAAATAACCAATGACGACGGGAAGGCAGGGGATGAAGAAAGGGAGAGGATCATCAGCAACGTTGACAGAAAGCATCTGATCGCGCTTCTTCAGAACTCTTTGTTTAAAGCAAGGCTTATGGAGGATGATGGTCCCATTGATCGTATCTACGCAAAATTTGCAGAAAATAAGACAAGCGATGTTAATGATAAAGCTCCAGAGTTTGTTAGAGAAGATATTGAGATAAATCCTGAATTTCGCAATCAGATTATCCTCGGAGCTGATGATAAAGCAAGGAAAATCGCCGACAAGCTGCTTCGGGATTCGGGATTTGTAGATTCTGTCAAGGAATACATGAATCTTTTTATCGACAAGGTCATTCAGCGCTGCGCCGGATTGGAGCCCGGAGATCTTGCCAGTGTGATCGAAGAGATCAGGCAGGAATTATTCAGGAAAGGAAAAACGTTAACGGTTCTGATTGAAGATATTACAGCCGCATCAGGGGTGGATAATTCATTGCTTGACGCGTTGTTAACAGATAAAATCGAGTATCCTGATAAGAATATGTGCAGGCTTAATGCGATTGTAGGTTCAACGGACGGTTATTATAGAGAAAAATTCAGAAGTAATACGAAGGGAAGAATTCACAATTTTGTATATGTTCCGGATGATTTGTTTTCAGCGAATAAAAATGGACTGATTGAGTTTTTTGCCAAATACCTGAATACAATCTCCCTGTCAGCAGAAGATGTCAAAAAATGGGTTGAGATTGGCAAGGCGGATTTGAACGCTTATCCGGTTCATATAGACACCATCGGAAAAGGGTGGGGAGAATATAAATACGGAGGAAATACTATAAACCTGTTTCCGTTTACAAAAAATGCAATTTTCTTTTTGTATGATAAACAGGATGTTACGAAACGAAATCCAAGAGCGTTAATGCGGGAGATCATCGAGCCCTATATCAAGGATGCCATGTATCATTTAAAAGAGTTCCCGGTACGCAGGCCATCCTTTCAGGCATCAAACACAGAATTGCAGAATGCCATTTACAATAACAATTCTCTGGATGATGCAACCAAGATCCGCCTGTCGTTTTTCATGTACATTTGGGGAGATGGGACTCTGCGTTCCTATGAAAGGGCAGGGGAAAAATATATCGCCGGCATCCCTTCATTTGTCTATGAACAACTCGGATTACCATTTATCGAAGGAAACCAGGTCAAAGATGAGGGAGGACAAAACGAGCAGGCTGGAGAGGACAGCTTTGTCCTAAGCAATGATCCAAAGAACCAGATGCCCCCTGCTGTAGAGGAAATTGAAAAAGAAAATGAACAAGTGTTGATCGCCCTGGCGGAAGTGGACCGATGGATTGAGCAAAAGGATTATAAGTTAAGCATTGGTGCTTCGACTAAAAATGTACGTGCCTTGAATGAAGCCAGAAGGAATATCAACACTTACCTCTATAATACCATTGACTGGCTTTCAGAGGGGATATCCATCGACGCAATGGTTAAGATTAGGGATACCGGAAACAGGTTCCTTGTGGCTTTTGAACGACAAACCATGAAGAGTGATGCTGTAATCACTTTACCAGCGTCCATTGAATCAAGAAAGATTATAGAAGCTTTTGTCCGCTGGAACGAGGTTGGTAAAAAATCATGGAACTTCAAGGGATCTACAGATTACCTTTATCGGGTACAGAGGTGGAGTGAAAGTATAAAGCCTGCGATTATAAATGCAATTTCTCATTACAATAATAAGGAATCCGATTATTTTACATACGCGGCAGCTGCAGAGTACTACAGGCTGATACTTAACGGATACTGTAAGAACTATCAGAATCCTCAGAATTTTACCACGGAGATGATACTTGCCAAAAACCCGTCAAATACAGGGGATAACGGGCATACAAAGACCTGGAACGATTTACAGAGGATAACGAATAACTCCGATGGAATAGAGGCACATTATTGTGTCCTTCAGTATTATAATTTGCCGCAAGGCACCGCTGTTAACTCAAAAAACTATGAATTTGATTATGTTTCCTTTAACAAGGCTGTCAGAAAGGTTATAAGAACCGGGCTGCACTTTACTGAGAGCGAACTTCAGCTAGATGATCCTGTCAAAAAAAGAAGGATGTACAGCGAACACCTTAAGAAAATTCTTGATCGGGTTGATACGGTAGTCGCTGATGAAAAAGATGTCTTAACCTCACAGATTTATTTGATTTCGAGGCTAATCGACATAGAAGAGCTTGAAGATTCGAGTGATGTAGAAAATGTGATAAAGAAGATTGGGCAGTTCTATGCGCAGGCACAGACGAGTCATGTAGGCGTTGCAGTTCATTATGACTTGGGAAAGATAAATATCTGCAAGAAGAATGCATCGCAGATCTTAAGCGCAATTAAAAATGCACAGCAGATCATCCAGACGCAGGATCCTGTAGAGGCATTGATCAGGCTAAGCCGGGATCCAATCCAGAGTATAAAACCGTTCGTGGATTTGCTTAGCATGGTTAGCGTCGATGTGGAGAAGGCAGATTTGGAAGTGGCTCAGCGCTTAGCTACAACGAGAACAGCTTTCGGAGAGGGAGTCGCGGATCAATTCCGGACAGAGAAAGAACTGCTTGCTTCGTGCCGTTTTACGATCGAGGAGGTGAGGAAGTATCATGTTATTGGATAGTCTCTCCCAGTCTATAAAGAAAATGAAACAAATGGATATCGTTGAAAATGCAGCTTTAGATGCCGAGAAAAAGGCAAAGAATGATGATGACTATAGAACGGTTGTGAAAGACTTTTCCAATACTGTATTCAAGTTACAGCAGGTCGCAGATACAATGGACTATTCAATTACCAGTGGGACCATTCAAAGTATAGAGGAATGTGTGGAAAAGCTGGAAGATGTCGTAACCGCAAGTGTAGTTGAAGCAGATAATCTTGCAAGTGCGAGGCAGCAGATCAACAGAAAAGTATATCCGTATCTTGCCAAAGAATGGAATGATTATTATCAAAAAAAGACAAAAAGCAGTCTCTCAAAATTGGATACGCTTGGTAATCTAGCAGATAATCCTGATATGATTATGACTATTAGAGATGATTTAGCCGGTGGAAACGAATGGACAGGGTTATTACTATGTGATGATGGTATACATACAAGATTGTCTCTTCTTAAGTCAGCCATAGATAAAATCGATGAGTTGGAGAAAAATCTAAATTTGAGTGATGAGATTAAAGGTTTTATTGAAAAGGTAACAAAGAGAAGGGCCAGGATCACTGATATCAGCCCTGCTATTATTGAGTGGATCCAAAATGAAAGCCTTAATGAAAAGTTTGTTATCCTTTTTAAAGGATGAGAAGCAAAGTATCCCGGATGCCTGAAATCGGACGGCAAGGGTAAATAAGTGAAGATTGATTGACAGAGGATCAGAATCGCACTATACTTACGTATATACGTAAGTATAGTGCGATTCTTTGGAGATGAATAATGGTTAAAAACTATAGTTTTCCTGCAGTCAAAGGAATACAGGCACAAAAAGAGTATTACATAGCGATGATACAGCTCAAGATGCTTCCGGAATTGTTTTCAGAAAATGATACCAGGATTATTCCGGAGCAGCGAGCTCAGCGTAAATTGAATGAATCAAGAATTCCTATGATCAGCAGGTATATTCTGGACAATCGGGATTCCTATGTGTTCTCTGCTTTGGCGGCGTCTATAGACGGGAAATACTTATTTAAACCAAATTCGGCTGATGGAGTTATTGGAACACTTGAAATTTCAAGAAAAGCCAGATTTCTGATTAATGATGGCCAACACAGGAAGGCTGCCATATTAAACGCGATTAGCGAAGACCCATCGCTGGAAGAAGAAACAATACCAATTGTTTTTTTTGCTGATCAGGGATTGCAGAGAAGCCAGCAGATCTTTACGGATTTGAACAAAAATGCAGTTAAAACATCAAATTCGATTTCTGAGTTATATGATTCAAGAGATGAGCTGGCTGTGATAACAAGGAAAGTCATTTGGAAGATATCTTTTTTGAACAGATATACGGATAAAGAGAAGGACATACTTGGAAAGTATTCCTCCAGCCTGTTTACGCTTAACACCTTCTATACAGCTAATAAATACATAATTGGTAAAAATGATGTAAAGGAATATGAACAGTTTCTGCTAAGGTTTTGGACACTGGTCACAGACAACATGAAGCTTTGGCAGGAATTGCAGAGTGGTGAAAGGACAAAGGTTGACCTGAGGGGAAATTATATCGCGACACAGAATATCGTGATACAGGCATTTGGCAGGGTGGGCAACTATCTATATTTTCATCAGGAGGATATGGAAGACTGCTTGAAGAAAATCCAAAAAATAGACTGGAGCCGCAATTCGAAACAGTGGTATATGAGGGCGGTAGGGAAAAGAGGCCGGATCATAGCGAATAAAAGAGCAGCGCTCTTGATTGGCAATGTGATAAAACAGGAAACAGGAATACCATTATCACAAGAAGAAAAATACGCAGAAGAGACATTAAAAGAGGTTGCTGGAGAGTAAAGGAATGGCACTAACAAAAGAATTAATTGATGGTTTGATTGAAACCATTCAAAATCTCTATTTATCAGATGATATTCCGTGGATGATTGGCTATTCCGGCGGTAAAGACAGTACGGCAACAGTACAGCTTGTATGGATGGCAATTGAGCAGCTTTCGGAGAAACAGCGGAGAAAAAATATTCATATCATGAACACGGATACTCTTGTGGAGTCCCCGGTTGTATCCATGTGGGTTAAAAAATCGCTTGAGTATATGAAAAATGCCGCAAAAGAAAAGAAGATGCCTTTTGTTCCCGTACAGCTGACTCCTGATTATAACAATACATTCTGGGTCAACCTTATTGGCAGAGGCTACCCTTTCCCCAGGATGAAATACAGGTGGTGCACGGATCGTTTAAAAATCCAACCGGTCAATAATTTCATCAAGAGCAAGATCGCAGAACACGGTGAAGTGATCCTTGTACTGGGAACAAGAAAAGCAGAGAGTGCAAGACGCTATCAGACCATGACAAAGCTGGAGAAGAAGCGAGTGAGAGAACTGCTGAGCCCGAACCCCTCACTCGCAAACGAGCTTGTGTTTTCTCCTCTGGAGGCATGGACAAATGACGACGTCTGGGCCTTTCTTATGCAGTACAAAAATCCCTGGGGATACTCCAATATGGACCTCATGACCATGTACAGGGGGGCAACAGCAGACAATGAGTGTCCGCTTATGGTAGACAAGAGCATGCCATCCTGTGGGAAGAGCCGCTTTGGATGCTGGGTCTGCACCATGGTAGAAAAAGATAAATCCATGGAAGCAATGATCGCCAACGATAAAGAAAAAGAATGGATGGCACCACTCCTTGCGTTCCGGAATAAATTTGGGGATGAGAATGGTGATCGGGAACGCAGGAACTTTCGACGGTCAAACGGTACTCTACAGGGAAACTATGGAAAGCTGTTCCACGGTCCTTATCTGAAACGAGTCCGCGAGGAATGGCTTGAAGATCTTCTGCGGATGCAAAAGTACATAAATGAGAATGGTCCGGAAGAATTCCGGGATCTTGAACTGGTTCGGATTGAAGAACTCCGCGTGATCAGGAGAATCTGGGTAAAAGATAAGCATGAGTTTGACGATTCCCTGCCAGTGATCTACAGGCGAGTATTCGGCAGGGACTTTGAAGATCCCGAGTGGATCCCGAACAGCAGCTTTGGTAAAGAGGAATGGGAGGTTTTGAAACAGGTCTGTTCAGAAGTCTGCCAGGATGAAGAACTGGCATTCGAGATGATGTACAGCATGATAGATACCGAAAACAGGGCATCCGGAATGCATAATCGCAGTACAGTTCTAAAGGACCTGCAGCGCGTTATTGGAACAACGTTTTATAAGAATGAAACAGACGCATTGGATTATTATACGAATGTGATGACAAGAAAAAAAGACCTTGGGGGCAGGTATAATGAAAAGTTTCTGGAATATATCCAGGAAGAAGATAGTCCTGAGGTTGCGGAGGAAAGCACTACATGATCATCAGACGGCTCACACTCTATAATTTTGGTATATATGCCGGAGAGAACACATTCTCTTTTACCGGGGGGAAACCGGTAGTATTGATCGGCGGGCTTAACGGTCGCGGGAAGACGACGTTCCTCTCAGCGATCCTCCTTTCATTGTACGGAGAAGGTTCCATCGCTTATAAAGAAAGCGGTTACAAGTCGTACAACCAATATCTCCGATCCTACGTCAACAATGACTGTTGGGACCGAAGCACATACATTGAAATGGAATTCTCCGTTACGGGTGTTGAAAGTGCGGACTATCTGGTTCGCAGGGAATGGGATGCGCTCGGGAAAAGGACAAAAGAACGGATCACAGTGAAGAAAAATGGGAAGAAAGATGGATTCCTCACGGAAAACTGGCCCATGTTCGTCGAGAACATTCTTCCTAGTGCACTTGCTGGTTTCTATTTTTTCGACGGGGAAAAGATCGCGGATATGGCAGTCGACAGCACGAGTCCGCAACTAAAGGAATCGATCCGTGCGATGTTGGGGATTACAGTTCTCGATGTATTGAAGAACGATCTCTTCAGGATCATGAGGAAAGAAAAGAGGACGTCTTCCGGCAGCAGGACCGCTGAGGAACTCGAGAGGCTGCGAGCAGAAAAGGATCGGGCTGAGAAAAAGCTGTTGGAAACAGACAGAAAGATCCAGTCCGTCTACGATCAGATCGTGAGTAAAAAAGCTGAGATCGAGGACGCGTACCACAGCTATGATACACAGGGTGGGACTGCATTGGAAAAGCGCGACGAGATCAATCGCAGAAAAGCTGAACTTCAAGCAGAGAGCATGAGAAACGAGGAGATCCAGTATAGTGCTGCGGCATCAATACTCCCGATGGCAATGGTATCAGATCTTATCTGTGATATTAAGCTGACGGCGCAGGATGAACATAATGACTATGTCCTGCAGCAAGCGGTCGACCAGATTGGTGATCTGCTTGATCAGTTTGCAGCTGTGGATAGCTCTTCAGCTGACGGCGGGAGGGCGTTTTACCGGTTTCTGAAAGAAAAAACAGAGAGCACAGGAGGCCAGTCCATATATGGACTATCTGATCAGGCGCTGTTCCAGGTGGGTGATATCGTCGAGACACAACTCTTCAATGCCAGACAGACGGCAAAAGAGGCGCTCCTGACTAAAAAGGAACTGAATACGAAGTTGGCAGAAGCAGACAGCATCCTGCAACTTGACATAAACGAGAAGAAGATTGATGAAATTAGGGGAATGATCAAGCTCCTTGAGGACGAAAGAGTCAGACTGGAAGTTGATCTCAAGACCCTTCAGAATGAAAGAAGTTCGATCAACGCGTACGTAATTACTAAGACTGCGGAATTTGGACGGTATGTGGAAGCCTTTCTTCGCGACACAGAACTTACAGATGATTCGGCCCGGATGGTGAAATATTCCAACCTGGCAGTACAGATTATTGACAGATATGCTGTAGCGCTTCAGAAAAGGAAAACAGGGCTTCTTGCCCAGACAGTCACAGATTGTTATAAGCAGCTTGCAAACAAAGCGAATCTGATCGATAGGGTGGAGATCGATAGTGAAACTCTGGAGATTAGCTATTATGATGGCAAGGACAAGGAAGTAGAAAAATCGTCCCTGTCTGCAGGTGAAAAACAATTGGTCGTCGTATCCATTCTTTGGGCACTTGCTATATGCTCACAAAAGAAGCTTCCAGTGATTATCGATACCCCGCTTTCAAGGCTTGATTCAATGCATCGGTCATCTCTGATCAAGACCTATTTTCCACAAGCGAGCGAGCAGGCGATCATTCTCTCCACAGACTCAGAGATCGACAGGGCAGGTTATGAGCTGATCAAAGCCAATGTAGGCGACGAATTTACTCTTTACTACGATGAGGATGAGAAGAGCACAAAAATCAAAAAAGGGTATTTCGAGGAGGCGGTATGATTATTAAACAGGTACGCTTGTCGCAACAGGCTAAAGATCAACTGTCCCGGCTGAAAGGAAAAACCGGGATCAAAAACTGGAACATTCTTTGCCGCTGGGCACTGTGTTACTCACTTGCGGAAAAAACGGTGCCGAATGACGCTATTCCTCCTGCGGACAGCAACCTTGAAATGTCATGGTATACATTCGGTGGCGAATACTATGAGATTTATGAGGCCCTTGTCAAGGCATGGTGCATTAGGAGAGGGCTCGGAACGGATGACGATACCGTGGCGAAATTTTTTCGTCTCAACCTGGAGCGTGGGATTTCACATCTCTGTGGGACAGGGTTCATCAGAAACATCGACGACCTCCTCATGCTGGCCGTTAAGGAGTAAAAATGATGAGCGTTTATCTTGACTATAATGCGACAGCGCCTATCGACGGAAGGGTGCTGGACGTGATGATCGATGTATATAGAAACCATACTGGAAATCCGGATAGCAGGACACATATCTACGGGGATGATACGAGGAATATCGTTGAGAATGCCCGGAAACAGGTGGCGGAGCTTCTCGGTATACAGCCAAATGAAGTTTTCTTTACCAGCGGCGCGACGGAAAGCAATAACATTGCAATCCATGGTCTAGCGGATTATGCCGAAAAGTCTGGCAAAAAACACATCATTACTACAGCAATCGAACACAAAGCTGTGTTAGAAACTGTAAAAGCCATGAACAGACAGGGTTACGACGTGGATATTGTATTTCCTGGACTGGATGGGCGTGTTTCCGTAGATGATATCATGAACAAGGTTCGTGATGATACACTGCTTGTCAGTGTGATGCATGTTAATAACGAGACGGGTATGATTCAACCCGTAAAGGAAATAGGAGAAGCGCTTGATCAAAGAGGGGTGCTTTTCCATGTGGATGCTACTCAAAGTTGCGGGAAACTTGTCGAAGAGCTGAGAATGCTGAAGTATAATATGCTATCCTTCAGTGCACACAAGCTTATGGGGCCGCAAGGGGTTGGGGCGCTCATCTTAAGGAGGAAGGCATATAAGCTGCCGCCCGTAAAGGCAATCATGTATGGCGGGCAGCAGGAGTATGGAATCAGACCTGGAACAATACCAGTCGCCCTGGTTGCTGGATGCGGAAAAGCATGCGAGCTGGCAGCGTCGGAGTACAGAGCAAATAATAACCAAGCAAAGCAAATAAAAGACAGCATTATAACCATGCTTAATGATTCGGGACTTTCATATATCGTCAATGGGGATCAGGAATATTGTGTTCCGGGTACACTGAATATATCTATTGAGGGGGTATCTTCGGAAGCTCTGATGATATCCGCAAAGCACTTTTGTGGTATATCAAATGGATCAGCCTGTACATCTAAAAGCTATTCTCCAAGTTATGTTTTATCGGCAATGGGAGTCTCAGTTGATCAGATTGAAAGTTCTGTCAGGATCAGCTGGGGCCACGGCGCAAATATTGAGGAAGTATTGAACGGCTTTAATGGGTTGATTAATGTGGCAAAGCAAATGAGATAGCGGAGACTAAGTGGTTATGGGCCAGGAATTACACCTCGAAATTGTATATGAGAACCATCTTGATATGGACAAGTTTGCCCGTATGTTTAACAACAAGGCACAGAGCTATAAGTTTTACTGGTTTGAGGCGATTCTGAACCTGTCGGTTGTATCTGAAGAAGATCTGACATTTGAAGACATCATAGATGAGATGATTTGTGAAGCGTGGCATACGGTTACGCACTATCATCTCAGACTCGGACCGACTGTAAACGGGAATGCCGAAAATTTCCTGGAGCACGCCATCAATACATTGAATTCCAAGTCCACGGGTTTATCTCAGAATCCTTCGAAGGATGAATTGAAGCAGGCCATTAAGGAATGTGGCCAAGAACTTAAGAATGATAAGTACAGGTTAACAGATTATGTCCCGTATAAACTGTTATATCCATTTTTTGACACTGAAGGAATGCAGGAGGGGCTATCCTACATAAAAAACGACCAACGGACAAGACTGATTGCATACATGGCCAAACTATCCGGAGATGAAAATCTGTTATATACGATTTTGGATGGGATTGGGCTTAAGAAGAAGGTTCGGATGAATCCGTATTGGCGGAGGCTACTAATCAAGAATTACTCAGTGATTAGAAGCTGGGTGCAATACAATAAAGCACAGTTCTTACAGGACAGAAACCCGGGAGTTCCAGGAATCATATATAAGATCTGTCCAGAAAACGCAGACCTTCGAAAGTTGGAACACGCACGAGATCTTTGGAAGACAGCGGCGGAGATTACGGGAAATCCTATAAAGGAAATCTATACCAGGAAGGACATCCCAATTGAAGACCTGTCAATTGACCACTTTGTTCCCAGGTCATATATTTCCAATGATGAGCTTTGGAATCTTATTCCGATGAGAAGGGTTTTAAATTCCAGCAAAAACAATAAATTACCAAGTTGGGACAATTTTTTTGTTCCTTTTGCTCGATATCAATATTATTTGTACAGGTTGGTTTTTCCGAAAGAGAAAACAACACAATCGGAGTTACTAGAAAATAAGTTTAATAAATGCCGCAAGAATAATCTGAATGCAATTTGGGCAGCAGAGACACTGTATATTCCAGGAAATTCAGCCATTCAATTTGTAAATATTCTGGAACATAATATGAAACCGATTTATGATGCAGCTCGTATACAGGGATATGATACTTGGATACTATAACTTTCCTGTTCCATACCCCGCGGGGACACAACCCAGAAAACAAGAGAATGATTGTCAAGAACCTCATGGCCAAGTGGCAGAACAAGTTCCATGCTTCTGTAGCGAAGAACGATGAGCAAGATACGTACATACTATCGTAAACAGAATTGATACCTTGTCACTGTGCAAATGCCTTTGCAGATAGCCTGATGGAAAAGATATTGCAGTCTAATGCATTAATTGAGCAGATGGTAACCGACTCAATCCGATGATTTGAAGTATAAAGGTGAGTCAAATGCGTGAATTAATCCGTGATCCTTTTTATAAGCTGATAGGGAATTATGAAAACCACCATATAGACTATTTTCTTATCAAAGAAGATACGCCTCATTGTGGATACCGTTCTCATAAAGATGCTGTGCTGTTTGCAATGATCAAACTGATAGAACGGAATCTAAATAACCAGTTAAAATTTGAGCTCAGAATTCTCGGGAAAGCATCGGATGAATCGCCGATGCAATGGAATTTAGATATAGGAAAAGCACATGCTCATCAAATCGAACCTGCAGCCTTATTCTATGTTCCTGAAATAATTCAGACAGGTTGTATCGACCAAAGGATTTATGACTGCGAATTATCTGAGCCCATAAAAGGCGAACAGGTTCCGTACTGGTATGCTTTTTATACATCAGAAAACGGATCGGATGAATTTCGTAAGGTAAATTCTGCTTTGTTCCCGGAGGGGCTGGTAGAACTTGAAGTGTATGAGTGGACTACAGACTGGTCGAATCATTTTTATAATTACTACTATGGATTTAGGGGGGGATGCTGGAGCATATACGACAAACGCAAGAAAAGATATGCTGTAATCATCTATAGTGAATAAAAAAGAAAACAAATGCACTAGATGATTACCGGTAGGATTTCTTTTGGAGGACAACTGTGTGCGATAGATTTAAAGGAGTACTTGCTTTCAAATTTTAGCAATAACAAGTACAAGAGAATCTCGCTGGTAAGATTTGCCGATGATTATATAGAAATGCTTCAGAAATATGGATCGGTGTCATGTGGAGGCCATGAATTGACTGGCTTGAGTAATGATGAAGAATTGGATGTAGTCAAAGTGACACTAAAGAATCTTGAAAGGAACCAAAATATAATGATCCCACTTTATGTGTTGGAAGAGACTCAACAGTCATTATTTCAGAACTCAATCAAGTCGAGAATGTAGAACTTCGTCGTGGATATTACTTAGGTACTATAAATCAAAGAGGGGTTCACTTTGTTGATCCTGAAGGGAAACCTGTACTAGAATTTGCAGAAGAATATAGAAGTAGAGCTAATATAGCTGAGAAAAAGGGTTATTCTCGGTATGCAAGTGTTTTGTATAAGATTTCTAAATACTATGAAGGAGAGGCAAGGAGCAATATTGAAACGTCACAGAAACTCCATTCGAACTCTTGAATCTCACAAAATGAATGAAAGATGAGAAGTAAAAAAGAGTATTGACCATAGGGAAACATGACCCATCGAGGACAGGGAAGGGTCGTGGATAAAAAGAAGGTCGTCCGTTAAAACAAGAGGAAAACACCATGGCACTATACATCGGAATTGACGGCTGCAAGGAGGCTTGGATCGCGGCAATACTGGAAAATGGCAAGTTGAGGATTGAAAAGCACAAAACGATTGCTGATATCATGAAGACGTATCCACACCCAGATGTCTGTCTTATCGATATGGCTATTGGATTGCCTGAAAATGAAGAAGAGGATAAAAGGCGACCGGACTCAGCTGCCAGAAAGGTACTGGGAAAGAGACATGTGACCGTTTTCTCTGTGCCCTGTCGGCAAGCAGTGGAGATAGAAGGAGAAAACGTACAGGGGGTACAGAAAGAGAAAAACAAGAACGTTCTTAAAAGGAGCCTGACACAGCAGTCTCTTGCAATCATTCCTAAGATACGGGAGCTAGATAGATTTCTTGACAATCATGCAGAGTATAGAGATACGATTTGTGAGTCCCATCCGGAGGTCTGTTTTGCCAGATTGAACGGAGGAGAGGTAATAGAGACTAAGAAAAGCAAGAAGAAGGGGATAGATGACCGCAAGGATGTTCTGAATAGATTTGTTGAACTGGATGCCTTGACCGAGGCAATCGGAATGGCCAGAAAATACCAATGCCATAAGGATGATATAGTGGATGCGGTTTGCCTGGCAATTACGGCAAGATTGAAAGTGGAAGGCAAGTGTGAGGTTTTGCCTGATGAGAATTCGTATGTGGATGCCAAAGGGTTGAAAATGCAGATGGTTGTACCGAAGAGAAATCTTGGAGAATACGGCAAGAATAGGCTGGCTGGATAATAAACAATTAGCAGGAGGATCTCCATGCTCCCAAACAACCCATCCACCAACCCCATACTCCGCTCCCTCCACGAAAGAAAGTCC
>AUXO010948798.1_pt1 | contig 21848 bp, 18 predicted proteins | sample 768731 | NCBI WGS metagenome assembly AUXO01 (sample SAMN02715735, study PRJNA202380) | gut metagenome | biome: sheep rumen | host: Ovis aries | place: New Zealand: Palmerston North
GTTAAATCGAAAGGTACTCTAGCACATTCTAATCCTGCTTGTTCGTGTAAGGATATACCTAATTTTGCCATTTCTTCTGCATTTTGGTGTGCTGATGGCCAGGATACTCCTGCTTCAGGCATTGCTTCAACAACTGCTGCTGCAGTTACACTTACTGCAGGTGTTTTTTCTACTTCTTCTCCGCTTAATGCTGCGTTTAAATTTTCTACAAGATCCATGTCTTCACCTTTTGTTCATAATATATTTTATATTAAAGTTTTTAAAAATTGATTTTATAAAACTCAATTATTATTTAATGTTAATAGATATTGAAATTGTTTAATTTAAATGTTTTCATAATAAAATCAATATTATAACTATAATTTTTCTAACAAGGTTGCACTAGAAAATAAAGAATTATGCACATTAAATGTTACAAAATAGCTAATGTGAGTATAAGACTATTCATTTACATATAATATATTGATTATGCTCAAGCACAATCTTGTTAAACTTATTTATATTTTTTTTAATACTTATAAGTATTCAATAATAAGATGATATAATCATGCAAAAAAACTAAAATAAGTAAAAAAAAATTGATTAATTAACAAAAAGTATCCTTTTACAAAAACATTTTCATATTAGAAAAATTTAATTAATTATATTAATTTCCAAATTCAGAAATATATATAATATATAATAATTTAATTATGTAATTTAAGAATTTGCTAAAGGTGAATACATGAAAGTAATAGATAAAGTTAATGCAATAAAACAACAAGAATTAACAGCAACAGAAAATCTTGAGCAGATGTACGAAGTTATTAAAGAAAATAATGATAGTATAAATGCTTTTGTAGAAATTGATTATCCTAGAGCACAAAAATTCGCAGCGAAAATTGATGAAAAAATCAAAAATGGTGAAAAAACTGGAAAACTCGCCGGACTAGTTATAGGTGTAAAATGTAATATGAATATTGAAGATTACATAGTTTCAGCTGCTTCACCTACATTAAAAGAATACATTGGAAGTTATAATGCTACTGTTGTTAACAGAGTTATAGAAGAAGACGGAGTTATTATAGGACTTACCAACATGGATGAATTTGCAGCAGGAAGTTCCACAGAAACTTCTATGTATGGCCCTACAGATAACCCAAGTGCTCCAGGACATATTCCAGGTGGTTCAAGTGGAGGTTCAGCAGCAGCTATTGCAGCTGACATGTGTGATATATCCTTAGGATCAGATACTGGTGGATCAATAAGAAATCCAGCATCACATTGTGGAGTTATGGGTTTTAAACCAACCTATGGTAATGTTTCAAGACAAGGTTTACTTGATCTTTCTATGAGTTTAGATCAAATAGGACCTTTTGCTAAAGATACATCAGGTATAGCATTAATGCTTGATACAATAACGGGTTATGATCCTACAGATACTACAACATTCGAAGGAAAACCTGATGATTTTATTAATGATATTGAAACAAAATCCCTTGAAAATACAAAAGTAGGAATAGTAAATGAATTTATGGATGTGACTGATGATAAAATAGTTTCACAGATAAATAATTCCATAGATAAATTATCATCATTAGGTGCTGAAATAACTGAATTAACCTTTGATGATATAAATCTTGGACTTCCTACATATTACTTAATTAATTATGTTGAATTCTTCTCTGCAACAAGAAAATATGATGGTCGTAAATATGGAGAAAGAATAGAAGAAGTTTGTGGACCAGAAGTAGCTCGTAGAATACAAATTGGTTCATATATTAGTCAGAAAGAATTTAGTGGTAAATATTATAAAAAAGCATTACAAGCAAGATCACTTATACGCAATGATTTCAATGAATTATTAAAAGATGTAGATGTGATAGCTGGTCCTACAGTACCAAAATTACCTCATAAAATTGGTGAAAGTATTGAACCAATGGATATGTATGCTTATGATGTATTAACAGTAATTGCTAACATTACAGGTATTCCTGCAAGTAGTATGAATTCTGGATTTGTAAATGATATTCCAGTAGGATTACAATTACAAGCAAAACCTCAAGAAGACCACAAAATATTACGTGCAATGAGTGCATTAGAAAATAATTAAAAAAAAATACGCTTTTAGTAAAAACTTAAAGAGAAAAAAAATGTTATTTTTTATAACATTTCTTATTTTCCTTTTGACTAAAATAATCCTCTTTTTATAGTTTTAACATCCTCATTCTTATTTAAAACAAAACTTTTAAGATATTCTTCATCATTTAATTCTGGATAATCACTACGATAATGAGCTCCTCTACTTTCTTTTCTAAGTAAAGCTGATTTAATGATTAATTTACCTAATTGAATCATATTAATAACTTCTAAAGCAACTTTTAATGGTTCATTATACTCTTTGAATTCAGGCACATCCATATCTTTAGATTTTTCTTCAATATCATCCAGTTCTTTAAGAGCTTGTTTTAATCCTGTTTCATTTCTTACAATAGCCACATATTTCCACATTATTTCTTGAATAGTTTGTTTTAATTCTTCTGGTTTATATGTACCTTCAGACCATACATTTTCAATTCTTTCTATTTCAGAAGTTACTTCTGTTGAATCAATTTCTTCAAGTTCTATTTTTTTAACCTGCTGAGATGCTTGAAGACCTGCAGCATTTCCAAATACTTGTGTATCTGCTAGCGCATTACCACCTAATCTATTTGCACCATGAACTCCTGATGTTGCTTCACCAGCAGCATAGAAATTTTCAAGATTAGTTTCACAGTTTTTATTAATTTTAATTCCACCCATCATATGATGAGCTGTAGGAGCTACTTCCATAGGTTCTTTTGTAATATCTATTCCAATATCTTTAAATTGTTGAACCATTGTTTGAAGTTTAGTTTGTACTTGTTCATCCGGTAAGTGAGTTACAGATAGATAAACACCACCTGATTCTGTTCCTCTACCTTCTTGAATCTCGGTGTAAATAGATCTTGCCACAATATCCCTTGTAGCAAGTTCTTGTCTAGGATCATAATTAATCATGAAACGTTCATTATTTTTATTTATTAAATATCCTCCTTCACCACGAACAGCTTCAGTTATGAGAACTCCTCGCCTAGATTTAGGATATAACATACCTGTTGGATGGAATTGTACCATTTCCATATCCATTATATCTGCACCAGCATTATATGCCATTACTGCACCATCACCAGTTTTTTGTAATGCGTTAGAAGTAACAGGATATAACCATCCACTACCTCCTGAAGCCATGACAGTAGTTTTAGAATTGTATATAATTATTGCACTGTCTTTAAGAGATATTCCCATAGCACCTACTATTTTTGTATGTTCCTTATTGAATAGTAATTTTGTAATCATGACTTCTTCATGAGTTGTTATATTTTCTCTAATGACTTCTTGTCTTAAACCTACCATCATTTCATGGCCTGTTTGATCTCCTTTAAAACAAGTTCTACGATAAGACTGTCCACCAAAAGCTCTTTGATTTAATCTTCCATCATCTTGCCTATCAAATAGAGATCCATAACTTTCAAGCTCTATTAACTGTTCCGGAGATTCATTTACTAATTTATATACTAACTCAAGATCATTTAGGAATGCTCCTCCTTTTAAAGTGTCCTGAATATGGAGTTGTAGAGAATCTTCTTCATCCACATAACCAAATACTGCATTATATCCTCCTTCTGCAAGCATAGTACATCCAGATTTGAAAGTTAAACCTTTAGAAACAATAATCACATCAGCCCCATTATGGCTAGCCACAATACCACATTTACAACCAGCACCTCCGGAACCAATGACTAAAACATCACATTCATATTCCCTTTTATTCATAAAAATAACCTCGTTTTAACTTATTTAACAATATTTTAAAGTACCTCTATTTTAATTGTTCAACAATATTCCATTTAAATAATTTTATTGATGTATCATAATATCATTGTTTATTCAAGGATTCTTTCAATCGGTAATACTAAAATATTCATTGCACCTATTTTTCTTAATTTATTTATGGTTTTAAATACTTGAGTTTCATCAATTACAGAATTAACTGCAACCATATCATTTTTACCATATATTTCAGATATAGTAGGTCCATTCAAACCAGGCATAACTTCAATTATTTTTTCAAGATCTTTTTTATGAGCATTTGCCATTATTAATTTTTGTCCTTCAGCCTGTAAAACTCCAAGTATACCCATTTTAATTTCTTCGATTTTATCCTGCTTTTTATGATAGCTATGATTATTAGCAATCAATACTACAGAACTTTCCAAAATAGTATCAATTTCACGTAAATGATTCATCATTAAAGTAGTACCTGTACTTGTAAGGTCAGATATCACATCAGCTACACCTATTAATGGTGCTACTTCTGTTGCTCCACTTAATGATAATACTTTCGGATTTAATCCTAAATTTTTAAAATAAGCTTGAGTTAAATTAGGAAATTCTGTTGCAACTGTCTTGACATTAGCTAAATCATCAATAGTTTTAAAAGATGAATTTTCAGGAGCTGCTATAACTAAACGCGTTTTTCCAAAATTTAAATCATCCAATTGTGTTACATCAACTTTTTTTTCTTTAATTAAATCATATCCAGTAATACCAATATCAGCTGCCCCATCAGCAACATATTCAGGTATATCTGAAGCTCTTGTGAACATCACACTAATATCAGGATCAAAGGTATCAGAAAAAAGTTTACGGCTAGAATTATCTTTAAGTCCAATTCCTGCTTTTTCTAGTAAATTAACTGCAGGTCCACTTATTCTTCCTTTAGAAGGTACTGCTATTCTGATTTTCATCTATAATCTTTCCTCCATTATAAAATATAATATATAAAATATTGTAAAATTTAAGTTAATAATTAATATTATTTATGTTTATTAAAATAGATAAAATTATATTAGAATAAAAACTTATTAAATGAATTCAAAAGTAATTACATTGAATTATTTTTCTTAAAGGAAGTCAATATATGTTTTCAATAAAAGGTACTGTATCATCAGGATTAAATAAAGCAAGTAACTTCATGAATAAAGATGTCTATAAAAAACAGTATTTAGAGAAATTAGGATTTATACCTTATATAGGTACATTAAATATTAAACTAAATAATGATGTTACATTAGACATTGAAAATGATTTAAAACCTTATCTTAATATAATAGAAGGTGATGAAAAGTTTGGAGATGTTTTCTTTTTAAAAGCTATTTTACAACCAGAAAATACCAACATTAATAAAAAAGGCGCAATATTATTCCCCGTTAAAACTATTTATAATACAGATACACTGGAATTTATTAGTGATGAAAAATTAAGAAATAGTCTTAATCTTATCGATGGAGATTCAGTAATTATTAAAATAGAAAATAAATAATTTCCAAAAAAAATCATAAAAATTATTATAGATAAAAAAGAAATATAATATAAATTAAACTTTTAAAAACAACATTTAATAATAAAAAAAATTGATATAATAAGTTAAACAAGGTTTCTAGGAGAGATTTCATGGAAAATGAATACGAACTTAACTCGGACACACAAGTTAATAAATCAATGATAAGAAAAATTGGGGATAATCAATATCTAAAAATTATACCAAGTGAAAAAAGAATTGAAATAAGTACAATCAAACAGGAAAAAATTACCGAACCTATTGAGCAGACAGATGAAATTATAATCAACGCATATCCTCAAGAAGTTAAATTATTCAAAAATCAAAATCAAGACATTAAATACGAAACTACTTGGGAAACTACTGATGGAAAAATATTCAGCATACCTTTATCTGATGTAAAAACAATCTATTCACTTTTACAAGCAAAACAACTTATAGTTGTAGACAATATGTTACATTTATCCAACGTGTTAAGTATGATTATTAAACAAAGCTCACTAGAAAAAAAATTGGAATCTATTAAAGAAGATATTAAATAATTATTTTAAATTCTTCAAAATTAAAAACAAAATAAGGTTATTATATGATAGATGAAGCAATAAAAGCATTAAAAAATGGAGAAATAATTTTAGTTTATGATAGTGATGACCGTGAAAGTGAAACTGACATGATTGTTGCTGCAGAATTTATGACTACAGAACATATGACCACCATACGTAAACACGCCGGTGGTTTAGTGTGTATGCCTATTTCAAGTGAAAACTGTGATAAATTAGGTTTACCATTTATGGTAGATATTTTAAAAGAAGCTAATACTAAATATCCTGTATTGAAAGAATTATATCCTGATGACATACCTTATGATGCTAAATCAGCATTCAGCATAACAATTAACCATAGAGATACATATACGGGAATTCCTGATGATGATAGAGCTAAAACAGAACGTGAATTAGCATTATTATGTAAAGAAGGAAAACACTCTGAATTTGGTAAATATTTCAGAGCACCAGGACATGTTACTTTACTTAGAGCAGAAAAAGATGCTATTTTAACTAGAGAAGGTCATACAGAACTCACAATAGCTTTACTTGAAATGGCTGGTTTAGAACCCGTAGGTATCTGTTGTGAAATGATTGGTGACAATGGTAAAGCAATGCCAAAATCAGAAACAGAAAAATATGCAAAAGAAAATAATCATGTTTTCATTAGTGGAGACGAAATTATAAAAGAATACAAAGAATTTAAAAATAATTAAATTCTTTCTTTTTTTTTAACTAGTTTTTATACAAATCACATATTTCCTCATAAGATAAATAACCTCTAAAGTGAGGAACTTGTGCTAATTCTAAAAATTTTTCAACAGGTAAATCTTTTTTAACTACATCCATAGCCCCTTTTGTAAAATTTTCCAATTGTAAATAATCTTCAGGTACTCTGCCTTTATTTTCAACTTTAGCTTTACTGATACTCCAAATATTATCTCTTGAAATACCGGATTTTTTAGATATGAATTCAGATACTTCATTAACTATTTCAGGATCATAAGTTCTATTTAAGATAACACCCTTAGTTTGAATATCCATTTTATTTAATAAGTCTATATGAGCTTGAATATCTATGGCTGATGTTTCAATACCTCCTTTACTTACACTAGAAACCATTATGACAGGTATATTACCAGCATAAGCTATTTCAGCAGTTGAATAAGGAGTTTTTTTATTTAATAAACCAGTTACTGCACTCATGACTCCTTCTACAAGAACAAGATCATAACCTTTACCTTTAACTTGTTCAATTACTTCTTCAAGTGGAGTAAAACCAATATTACTTATCTTAATTGAAGCATATTCATGTAATTTTTCTCTATTCACATATAATGATGGAGATAAATCACGTATATCAGGTCCTACTTTTATAACATATGTGTGTATTCCTTTTTCACGTAATGCTCCTACAATTCCACTTGCTAAAAATGTTTTTCCAGATTCTGAACCTGTTCCCATTAACATTATCATAGGTGGAACCTCAGGATGACTTTGATTCAAAGGTGCAATATTATTAGTTTCAACCCCAATTTCCTTGAAAACCTTATCATGTAATACCTTATTTCTTTGTTGAATATCATCATATTCATCAACCGCATCCAAATGTTCAAGAATATTGTTAACTACAGAAATATTATTATCCAATAAACCATGAAGTGTTGTACCCAATACATTACCTTTTTTATTAGCCACACCAGACAAAACCCGTTCAGGTTTATATTTATAGTTAGACCTCTGAATATTTGAATAAATAACATTTTTATCATTTGATTCAATTTTTCCATAGGTATGACAATGAAAACCATTTACTTTTGTATCTTTTAATCCTTTTGTGAATATAGTAGAATCATCAACAATATCTGCTTCAACACGATTAGTATTAATTAACGGTTCAAAAGAAACATCAAGCAAACCTAAACCTTTTCTTATGATAGGTACTGGAGAATTACGTCCCACATTTACTTGTTTACCCAATAATTGAAAACCAGCACACATACCAAAAATTAAACCGTCATTATCATTAATTAAACGTATTTCTTCTGCAGCTTCTGGTGTTAAACTCTCAGACTCTACTTGTGTTCCTCCAGGAATTATTAAAGCATCTAATTCTTCATGTGCTTTTTTACCATTCTCCAATGTTCCATCAGACTTAACTAAATCCGTTGGTAAATGTCCAAAATGTTCGTATAAAGTTAATGAACCCAATGATTCTAATATTCCTATTTTTGTCATCTAATCACATACATAAATCATTCTATAATTAATTATTCTATGATATTATATAAATAGATGCAAGAAAAAATAGTTCTAAATATAAATAATTTTAGTAAAAGATTTTTGAAAATGAGATTTTATTATAAAAATATAAAATAAAATTTAGTGCCCTGACTGGGATTTGAACCCAAGTAAAGGGATCCGCAGTCCCTCGTGATATCCAGACTACACTACCAGGGCAATATAAAAAAATGTTATAATACAATTATAGTTTATTACTTATCAATAATATATTTTTCCCTAAAAAAAAAAGTAGAATAAAAATATTTATTCTAAGAATATTGCTGGTTTGTAAGGTGAAGCATTATGTGCTTTGTTCTGAGGATCATAAGTAGGTTCATCATATACTTTGATTTTTGCACCTATTACTTGTTCTAAATACTCTATTGCATCTGAAATTATGGATACTTCATCTATTTTACCAACATAATTTATTTTATTAAAAGATTTACCAGCTTTAGTTGCAAATTTAGATAACTCCTTCTTGTTATCATATAAATTAGCCGCCATAGACCTTTTAATTATTTCACCAACATTTGGTTTACCTACTTCTTGAGCTATATCATATACAGCATACTTCCAATCAGGAGAAGTGTAGATATGTACTGTTTCAGGATTTGATTTAGTGATACTGATAATTTCCTTAATATCTTTAGCTAAATCCTGAATAATTTCTTCAGATTTTTCAATTTTTGAATCTATTACAGAATCATCTACTGTTGGCCAATCGACTGAAGACATAAAAATGTCATCATCATTATATTTATCCCATATTTCCTCGGCAGTATATGGAATAAATGGTGAAAGTAATCTTATCCATGTATTGAGTATATAAGTTAAAGTTGCTTTTTCTTCCTCACCAATATCAGTTATTCTGTTAAAGTAATGATCAACATCTTTTCTAAATAAGAATAAACAGGCTTGTAAAGCTTTTCTTGTTTGGAATCCTTCTAATGCTTCTGTTTCAACTTCTATTTTATTATTGATTTGACTAATAATCCATTTATTAATTGGTTTTTCAACTGAAGGTATTTCATTTTCTAAAGTTAATTTAGGAGTTTCACCTATCATAGATTCTATTTTAGCAGGGAACTGTTGTATTAATTCTAATCTTCTTTGTATACCATTTACTTCAGTTTCTCTCCAATCAAAATCTTGCCATGGTTCTGCTGATGACATTAAGAATAATCTTACTACATCTGCTCCATATTTATTAATTGCATCTCTTAAAAGGATAATATTACCTTTGGATGAAGACATTTTTTGTCCTTCAAGTAATCCCATACCAAATACAGTTATACCTTTAGGCCATGATTCTTTTGGGAATATTGCAGCATGATGGAACATGTGGAAAGATAAATGGTTTCCAACTAAATCTTTTGCAGATAATCTCCAATCCAATGGATACCAATAATTGAATTCTTTTTGTATAGTTTCAGTTAATTCAGGATCAATTTTATTCACAGAACCATCATTTGCTCCATCTATATTAAGGAATACTTTATTAAAGAAAGCATCATTTAAATCTTCAGGATTTATATCTTTCATATATTTAGCTATAGCATAATAAGCCATGTAAATTGTTGAATCTGATAAAGGTTCTATTAACCATTTTTTATCCCAAGGTAAATGTGTACCTAAACCTAACCTTCTAGAACATGCCCAATCTTCTAACCAATCAAGATAATATTCAAAGTTAGATTTGACTTCTTTTGGAACAACTTCTAATTGATCTAAACAGTCATAAGTATCTTTTGTCCATTGTTCATCAGAATATTTTATAAACCATTGATCATGTAATTCCTTAACAACACATTTTGCACCACATCTACAAATAACCGGTTTTTCAGCAAACTCATATAATTTTTCTGCAATACCTTCATTAATTAATTTTTCAATAACTAATTCTTTTGTTTCAGAAACTGGTTTACCCTCAAATTCACCAGTGTTTGCTGTCATTATACCTTTATTATGTTCTTTTTTATAGATATCTTGAGTTGCTTCTTTTACTTTTGGATCATCCTGACTAGTTACATTATACTGTTTAATGAAATCTACAGCAGGGAATTCAGAATATCCTTTAAGTTTTACTATACTAATCATTTCTAAATTATCAAGAGCATCTTGTAAATTATATTTTTCTATACTTTCTTTATCTTTTTTCAAGTCTTGTATTGCAATATAATCTGCAGGTGCATCAGATGGTTCTGAAAATACAACTCCTGTAGCATAATCAGGATCTACAAAAGCAGCAGGGAATATTGGTAATGGTTTACCATTTAATGGATTTTCAACTGAGTTACCTATGAGTTCTTGAGGATCAACTTCACCAATTATTTCCATTGATTCTTTTTGATATACAATATTAGAATAGGATACTTTGCTTATAATCCATTGTTCATCATTATATTTGACTTTTACATATTCCTCATCAGGATTTAACCAGAAGTTTGTTGCACCATACAATGTTTCTGGTCTGAATGTAGCTGCTACTAAATAAGAATCTTCATAAGGGAACTTAATCAGAGTCATCTCATTTATTCCAACACCTTCTCCTTCTAAAAGGTCATGATCACCTACAGGATTATCATCATCAGGACAATATTTAACTGGATGAGAACCTGTATGCACTAAATCTTTATCTTTTAAGTGTCTAAATTGCCATCTCACAAATTGTTGGTAATGTGGATCAATTGTTCTGAATTCGCGTCTCCAATCAATAGAATATCCCATATTTGCCATGTCTTCATGATATTCTGTACTAAAATATTTCACAATATACTGTGGATCAGTAAATTTCTCTAATTCATCCTCAGGAACTTGATGAACATTTTGATAAATATCCAAGGTCCAAGGGTCTTTTCTTTCTATTCTTTTTGCAATCCCTATTACCGGTGCACCAGTTACGTGCCATGCCATAGGGAATAAAACATTGAATCCCTGCATTCTTTTAAATCTTGCATATACATCAGGTACAGTATATGTTCTTCCATGACCTACGTGCATTGAACCACTAGGATATGGAAATGCAACTGTTAAATACATTTTTTTCCTATCATCAGGATTAGATTCAAATAATTTTGCATCTTCCCATCTTTTCTGCCATTTCTTTTCTAATTCAGTTACCATATAGTAAACTCCTTTTAAAATAAAATAAAGTTGTATAAAAATTATAATTATTAAGAACGTTTATTAATAATAATCATATATGTATTTCTTAAAATATTAATTTTATTAAAAGTCTTGACATGAATGATTTTTACATACAAAATATTAATCAGTTTTTACCTTTGTTCAAATCAAACAATACAAGTAAACGATTTAAGAATTAAATTCTTGATTTTAAAAAAAATTATAGATTTTATCAGAAGTATTTCCTATTTTAGAGAGCACACATTTAATAAAATCACAAAAAATAAAAATAGAAAAAAACTTAATAATCATCTACATAGACTGAATAAGTTTCATTATCATAATCGACAGGTTCATATTTACTTAAAATTTCAGGCATGTTTCTCTTATGATCAGCAGCATAAACCATTTTTATTATACGTTCTACTTCATTTGAAGGAAGCTCTAATAATTGAGAAACATAATCTATTTCATATTCTTCATCAAAATACAAATACAGAACTCTGTCCAATATCGGATAAGTCATACCCAACTCATCCTCATCAGTTTGACCCGGCCATAAACCAGCAGTTGGAGCTTTTTTAATAATTGAATCAGGAATATTTAATGTTCTAGCTAAATTTTTTACATCTTCTTTATATAAATCAGCGATAGGTTCTAAATCAACTCCCCCATCACCATATTTAGTAAAATATCCTAATAAAAATTCTGTTCTATTACCTGTACCTATTACTAAGTAATTATGGATTGCAGCATAATAATATAATATAGACATTCTAATCCTTGGTTTTAAATTAGATTCTGCATTACGTTGATGTTCTCTAGGTAAATCAGAATTATAGCATGCCTTTAAAATTGTTTCATGAATATCTGTTATATTTACTATTGTAGACTCAATACCCAATTCCGACTTTAATAAATCAGCATCAAAAATATCTTGATCTGCCGTTGTTAAAGAAGGAAGAATATAAGCTTTAACTTTATCAGGACCTAATGCCCTAACAGCTAAACTTGCAACAACAGCTGAATCTATTCCACCACTTAATCCTATAACAACACCATCCGAATTTGAAGATTCAACTTTTTCTGATATAAACTGACAAGCTCTTTCTATAAACTCTTCTGTGTTAAAATCAGGTAATTTTATCATAATTATACACCTAAGAAAACTTACTTAATAGATAATATTTATTTTATTTTTATTAAATTTGATGAAAAAACTAGAATTAAATTACTTAATATAAATAATGATATATATTATGATTATCTTAAAAAATTAATATTGATAAATTAGGAGAAAAAATATGGCATTTTCAGAATTAGTGACTTTTAACAAAACAAAAACTACATTTATATTTGTTGGAGGAAAAGGAGGTGTTGGTAAAACAACAATATCTGCTGCAACAGCATTATGGTGTGCTAAAATGGGTAAAAAAACATTAATTATTTCTACTGATCCTGCACATTCATTAGGCGATTCCTTTGATAGATTAATCAAACATGTTGCAACACCTATTACTCAAAATTTAGAAGCTATTGAAATTGATCCTGATAGAGCTATGGATGAATATAAAGAAAAAATGGAAAAGCAACAACAATATAATGATGCTTTAGGAATGTTTAGTGATCAGATGGATATGATGAGTTCTTCTCCAGGTATTGATGAAGTAGCAGCATTTGATAAATTTATGCAATACATGACTACTGATGAATACGATGTCATAATATTTGATACAGCACCAACGGGACATACCCTACGTTTATTATCATTCCCTGAAATGATGGATTCTTGGATGGGTAAAATAATAAAAACTAGAAAAACTTTAGGTGAAGCTGCTAAAAAACTTAAAAATATAATTCCATTTATGGGTTCCGATGAAGAAAATTATGAAGACATGGCAGAAATGGAAGAAACTAAAAAACAGATAATTGAAGCAAGGAAAGTATTAACTGATCCTAAACGAACTTCATTTAAAACTGTACTCATACCTGAAGAAATGTCAATCTATGAATCAAGTAGAGCTATGGAAGCTTTACACAAAGCAAACATATCAACAGATGGGATTATTGTTAATAAAGTCCAGCCAAATGCAGAACACTGTGAATTCTGTAAATCACGTTATGAAAATCAGCAAAGACGTTTAGTTGCAATTGGTAACTTATTTGAAGATCAAATTATTGCTCAAGTCCCATTACAATCACATGAAGTAAGAGGCATAGACCAATTATATGAAATTTGTGATATTCTTTATGGTGATGACCCAAATAATGGTCCAATAGCTTTATAATTTCATCCCCTTTTTTCTTTTAATTATTTTTATTTTATTTTAGAAAAAATGTTTTAATAAAAAATTATAAAATTACCTTATTTTTTAAAGATTCAAATTATAAATTTAGGATATCCTAAAAAAAGCATTCACAATAATAGTATTCAAAAAAATAAAAAAAAATATAGAATAAAAAAGCTTTTAAAAGGCTATAAATTAAAAAATAAATCATGAATAAAGATGAAATTAATATATAATCATATAAAAAAATAAAAGAGTTACTATAAAAAACAAACAATGAATAATTTAAAAAAATAAACTGTTTAAGATAAGTTTAAATATAATATTTTAAAAAGTAGTAATAGGAGGAGGTGAAAAAATGAGCGAATTACCAGTAGCCCCTGTAGGCAGATTATTAAAAAATGCAGGTGCAGAAAGAATTAGTGATGATGCTAAAGTAGAATTAACTAATGTACTTGAAGAAATTGGATTAGAAATATCTGAAGATGCAATTAAAGCAGCAAAACACGCTGGAAGAAAAACCGTTAAATCATCAGATATATCAATTATTGCTAAAATTAAATACGGATTATAAAAACCATATTAAATCAAAAGATACACATCTTTTGATGAAACTTTTTTTAAAATTTATTATAAAATATTCTTAAAATAAATATAATTAATACATGTTTTATAGAATATCTGTTTATTACACCATATATTATCAATAAATTTATTTTTCAAAAAATATAAAGTCATATTTAACTAATTATCTATGTGAAAAATATGAAATATGATTATTTAATAATAGGATCAGGATTATTCGGTTCCGTATTTGCTTATGAAATGAATAAAATAGGCAAAAAATGTTTAGTTATTGAAAAAAGAAACCATGTTGGAGGAAATATTTATACTGAAAGTATTGAAAATATAAATGTACATAAATATGGTGCACACATTTTTCATACCTCCGATACTCAAATTTGGGAATATATTAATCAATTTACTGAATTTAATAGGTTTACAAATTCCCCAATAGCTAATTATAAAGGAAATCTTTACAATTTACCCTTTAATATGAACACTTTTTACCAAATCTGGAATGTTAAAACACCTTCAGAAGCTAAAGCTAAAATAGAAGAAGAAAAAAAATCAGCCAATATAATTACACCAAAAAATTTAGAAGAACAAGCTATCACCTTGGTTGGAAAAACAATTTATGAAATATTAATTAAAGGTTATACTGAAAAACAATGGGGAAAACCGTGTACACAACTACCCTCATTTATTATAAAACGGTTACCTGTGAGATTAACCTTTGACAATAATTATTTTAATGATTTATACCAGGGTATTCCAATGGGAGGGTATACCCAAATTATTGAAAAAATGTTAGATGGTATTGAAGTTAAATTAAATACGGATTATTTTGAATGTAAAGATAAATGGGATTCAATTGCAGATAAAATATTATTTACTGGAATGATTGATCAATACTTTGATTACTGTTTTGGTTCTTTGGAATACCGTGGACTGAATTTTGAAACAGAAACAAAAAATACTGATAATTATCAGGGAAATGCTGTTATTAATTATACTGAATCTGAAATTCCTTACACGAGAATTATAGAACATAAACATTTTGAAAATTCTGCAAGTGATAAAACGGTTATAACAAAAGAATATCCTATTAAATGGGAAAAAGGAATGGAAGCTTATTATCCTGTTAATGATAAAAACAATACCGAATTGTATGAAAAATATCAGAAATTAGCAGAAAAAGAAGATAAAATAATATTCGGTGGAAGACTTGGTCTTTACAAATACATGAACATGGATCAAATCATTAAAGAAGCTTTAAATTTAATTCAGAAAGAAAAAAAAGAATGTGAATAAGATATTCCACTTTATCTACAAAAAATAATATTATTTTTCAATAGACATGCTACTTATCCAGGGATTTAAAATGTCTGATTATAGTTTTATTAAGTTGATAAGAGAAGATGAAAAAATAATTATTGCTGAAATGTTACCTAATGAAATAAAAAAGAATGTATTACAATTCGAAATGAAACGATTAAAGGAATTTGTTCCATTTATTAATAAAGGTATACATCAAGTATTTAATGAAGCCGAACAAATGCTCATTGTCAGAAAAAGTTATGATGAAAAATTTTTTTCAGAAAAAAATGCTAATCTTACTTTAAAAAATGAACATGGACAAATAGTAGGCGAAGAAATAAATGATGAAGAAATTTTAGCAGAATTACATCAAAGAGATGATGTTCGTTTTTTATCTGATAATTTTGTAACATTTTCAAGCCCTACAAGAGAACTTGGAGAAAAACAATTTTTTGAACTTTCTAGTGCAAAAATTGAATTAATAACTCAAATCAACTTAGATGAATATGTTTCAAGTATTACTGTGGGATTGCCTTCAATAGAAAGTGTGGATTATATAAAAGATTGTTTTAAGATACCTAATGAAAAATATATTATAGCAATTATCGGTTTTACACTTAAAAAGAGTAAATAGAATCATCGATATTTTTTTCTTTGATTCCATATTTTTTTAAGACTGCTCCTTCCTCCACATCCTGTTTCAAATAAGTTCATATCTCTTGTTAATTCTGCAACTTTTCCACTAGCTTTTATTCCATTCTTTATTAAAAGTTTACCCCGTGGAGCTTTCATATTATTTACTGCTTCAGGTATATCATAAGCACTGACAACTTGTATACCTAATGTTTTGGCTAAATCATTACTGGCATGTTCTGTATGAAATCCTAATAATTTTATTGCCGGTACAGATAATGCACCTGCTTCTATTGTAACTCCCATTCCAGCACAATAAAATATTCCTTTAGATGCATTCATTAAACTTATTAAATCAACATTCCCCTCTATAATGTAAACATGAGGTTTAGTTATATACTCTGAAACATATTGAACATCAAATCTATAAGGTACAATAAAAATTATTTTATCTAATTTTTCAACTTGATGAATCATATTAGGAATATCTTCTGCTCTTGTATCCCCACCTAAAAAGAGTATATAAAAATCATCTGTTCCATAATGTTCATAAATACTTGTAGGATCTTTTAGAGGAACCCTACTAACATATTCTGCTTGAGGATAACCTTTGATATTAACCGTGTTAGTGATATCATACATCTTCCTTAGTTTTTTCTTTGCATCCTTATTAGGTACTGTTATTACATCAGCATAAGCTATCATTTCAATAGGATTATAAACATCTTGCTCCATATGTAATCTAGGAATATTTAATTTTTTTGCTGCCATGATTCCTTTTCTAACATCACCAGCATTACCACAAGTTAATACCAAATCAATATCCCTATCTTTTAGTAATTTATATGTTTTATAAGCATCTTGAAGTACAAGACGTCCTATTGTGAAATTACTTCTTTTTGAACTACCCCTACTTCTACTTTCCCCAATGGATGAAATTTCATTACTATAAGGACGAAGTAAATCCATTGCAAGGTCACTGTGCGTTAATGATAAAATATCAGCATCTGTTTTTTCAATAACAGGAATCATTGTTTTTGCTGGTGCTGTTTCAGCTACTACTGCTAAATTCATTATTCATCCTCCTTAGTTGTTTTTACAGTAAACAACATGATTAATATAGTAATTACAAAAAATAATAAAATTACTAAATCTGTTGGTCCTGTTTCTATCCATATAATGACATGAGCTAATAAAATAGCATACAATGCTATAAAGATATCACCAAATGTATTTTTAACTTGATATATGAGTTCTAATAAAAATCCAAGTATGATCATTTGGATTAACATAGCATATAATCCAAAATCAAGTAATGGTGGTCCAAATATTGTTGAAGTTGTTGAATGTGCATAACCTAATGTTGTTGAACCAACAATAACTCGTGGATCTGTGGATTTGAAAAAACCCATCAAAGTGTTGTAAATTAATTGTCCATGAGTACTTCCCTGTAAAAATACTGCATTATCTAATACTTGTAATGTATATCCAGCCCTATAAAATAGTAATTGTAATGGACTTAATGTCCAAGTTTGCCATTCTATGGATTGGACTGCAACATAGCCTACTATTAAAAGTAAAGCAAAAATTCCTATTAAAGCTAATATTAAATATTTCCATGGAATTTTCTTTGTATAATATAATGTTATTAAAACACTTATTACAATTGCCATAGCTGTTGTACGATATCCTGTGAATACAAATAATATTAAACCAACTATAAACAAGATGTAATAAGATTTTTTCTCATATTTAGCAAGTAATACATTTATTGAAGGTAAAAATATTAAATATGAGACTAACCAAATACGAGTTGCAGCTTTTGCCTTTAAATATCCACTAAATAATGGAATTCCACCCAAATAAATCATGTTAATTACTTGAAAAAGTATGCCTAAAATTACAAGCAATAAAATAATCCGTTCTGAGGATATTTTATTAACTTTTTTCTCATCTAAACTTAGTTGTTTATCTTTAAATAAGTATTTAATGAGTAATAATCCCAAAATATAAAAAATAAGTCCTAAAAAGACTATTCCAATAGTTTCAAAATGAACTCCAATTAATCCTTTTAGGTGATAATGAAATCCAACATAAGAAAATATCAAATACAACATTACCAGAAATACAAAAATAACTGGTGAAAATATATCTATTTTTTTATAATCCATTATAATTCACCTAAAAAAAATTAAGTATAATATATACAAATATTATATTATATTCTATATTTAACTTTAATTAAAGTAATATAAACATTTTATTAATATGTTAAAGGTTTAATCTCAATTAAAAAAAAAGATTATTAATTAAATGATTATATTAATGTAATAAAAAAATCATGTGAAATTATGGCCAATAAAGTTCTTAAAGGAAGTTTCATTTTATTAATAGGTAATCTATTATTCCGTGTAGGAGGATATATTAACCGTTTACTTATGAGTAGAATGTTAGGACCTGAAGGATATGGATTATATGGTTTAACATTACCATTCCAAGGTATTTTTCAGATTTTATCAGCTGGAGGATTACCTCCTGCAATTTCTAAATATGTGGCTGAATATAATGCTAAAGATGAAAAACAATTGACTAGACAAATAATTGTAACGGCCACTAAATTTATGATTTTGATGGCAATTTTATTAAGTATAATTTTACTCTTTTCTTCAGATTTTATTGCCAATAATATTTTCCATAAACCACTTGTTGTATGGCCACTTAGAGCAGTCAGCGTAATAACACCATTTAGTGTTATTGTTGGAGCTATGAGAGGAGCATTTCAGGGTTTCTATAAAAATGAATATACTGTATATAATAGACTTGCAGAACAGGTAGGTATCATTGTTTTCGCTTGTATTTTTGTATATTGTGGATTATATGCTATGGGTGCTGTGTTAGGTACTGCTGTAGGATTTATAATTAGTGCAATAACTGCAGTAATATTATATAAAAAATATATTACGCCTTTATTTGATAATGCAGAAACGTTAAATTTATCTACAAGAGAAGAACTTAAATTATTATGGATGCTAATTAAATTTGCAATACCTGTTGCAATAACAGCCTTATCTGAAATGGCTATATATGATGTTAGTACTCTTGTTATAGGAATTTTCATGCTGGCTACAGATGTTGGATATTATAATGCAGCAGATCCAATTGCACGTATTCCTTTAATAATTTCATTATCTGTTTCCACAGTCTTGTTACCTGCTACAGCAGAGGCCTATTCACTGAAAAATCATCAGTTACTGGAAGAATATATTGTTGACTGTTTACGTTATAGTATATTAACAGTACTTCCACTAAGTTTACTTATAGCAATATTTAGTGAACCAGTACTGATAATATTATTTGGAGGTAATTATATTCCTAGTTCAGGAGTTTTAAGTATTCTTGTAATAGGAATGAGTTTTTATAGCATATACATGATTTGTAGTAGTATATTACAGGGAACCGGAAAACCTAGACTTCCAATGTATATTCTTCTTATTGGAACATTAATCAATATAATATTTAATGCTTTATTTGTTAAAGAAATCGGGATAATAGGTGCCAGTATTGCAACTACATTAACTACAGCAATTTTAATGATTGTTATAATGTATTTTGTGATTAAAAATACGAAAATATCAATACCATGGCATAATATTATTCTAATCATAGTTAGCAATTTTGCATTAGTATTAGTTTGTATTTTCATACCAAAAACTATTATAGGATTAATAATTGGATCAATCATTGGAATTATACTTTATTTAATAGTTTTAATATTACTAAGAGTTTTAACTAAAAAAGACATATTATTCTTTGCAGAATATTTCAATAAGATTAAATTCCTAAAACCATATACTGACAAAACAATAAAATTTATAGAAAAACATAACCTAATATATAAATAAGGTGTGAATATGACAAAAAGGGAAGCTACATTAGAAAGAAAAACAAAAGAAACAGACATTAAAATACATTTAAATATTGATGGTGAAGGAAAAAGTAATATAAATACAGGTTTAAAATTTTTTGATCATATGCTTACATCATTTAGTAAACATGGCTTTTTTGATTTGGATATTGAAGCCATTGGCGATATTGATGTTGATGACCATCATACTATTGAAGACGTAGGTATACTATTAGGTGAATGTTTTAAAAAAGCATTGAATGATAAAATAGGTATTAATAGAATGGGTTATAGTATATTACCTATGGATGAAGCACTTGCTACTGTAGCTGTTGATATTAGTGGAAGAAATTATCTGGTTTTTAATGCTGATTTCACATACCAAAAAATAGGAGATATTAATTCACAAAATGTGAAACATTTCTTTGAATCATTTGCAAATAATTCTCTTATGAATATTAATATAAAAGCAGAAGGAGAAAATGATCATCATATATGTGAAGCAATATTCAAAGCTTTAGCACGTGCTTTAAATGATGCTACCCGTATTACACATGACCAATTATTAACAACAAAGGGCAAATTATAACCCTTTACTTTTTTTACTCAAAATTATCCATCAAAGATGTTTTACGTAATACTGTTCCATCTTTTTTATGAGGCGTTCTTAAAACAGTGTCATTAGATTTTTCAATTTCACGAGCTTCTTCTGCAAGCCTTGCTGCTGCCTGCATCATTTCATGAGCTGCAGTAACTAAAGGTATGTAAATATGAGGTTCATTTGTTCTAAAACAGGCCCTTACATCAACTTCAGATACATGACTTGCTATATTATAAGCTGCTAATGCTTTACTTAAAGCATATGGATTTTTAAATTCAGCATAACTTACAGCCAATTCTGCTGTTACAACTATTTCAGGCAGGATTATTTCTTCATGGTTATTTAATTTATTAATTAAATCATCAATTGTTTCTTGAACTAACCTAAATGCACCCGTTATTGAAAGTACTTTTAATACATATGCATTGAATAAGGCCATTTCTGTAGCATCTAAGAATTCTCTTCGAGCACCTATCATTGGATCAGCCCTTATCAAAATATAACCCAATTGTTGTTGAGTCATTTCATATATTGCTTTTTCCCCCGGACCATCACCAATAATTATTGTTGGAATTTCAGTTTTAGAGAGTATTTCCCTAGCTCTTTTAGGTTGTTCTGCATTAGGATTTGGACTGATAAAGATCATTAAATCAGGATTAAAATCTTCAATTTTAGGTAAAATATCATCCACTTGTGTTTTACCCATTTTTGCTCCAGCACCTATTGTCCTTACATCAACATCATTTCTATCTGCACGTTCATCCAAAACCAAATCTATTATTGGAGAAGTTCCAATATTTCCTATTTTTACTATTCCAATTTTAACTACCATCTTACTAACACCACTTCTTAAATTCTATTTCTATTTTTATCTATTTTCATATGCAGATTGAGTAAAATTATATGCAAATTTTGGCAGACAAGCCGTATGAGTATGTATATAACTTGCTACCGTATTATTTTTTAATAATCCATCATATTCTCCAGTTATCCCAACACCTCTTTTCATTTTAAAAGCAAAATCATTTTTATTGTTTCCAGTATACTCTACTTTAGAATAATGGAATTCATGACCATGATAAGATGTTCCAACTTCAAGTATAGGATTTTTTTGAGTAACTTCTGCTATTGTATAACTTAAACCTTGAACTTTTTTAGTTAACATTGATTTATAAGGAAATAC
>AUXO018705240.1_pt1 | contig 21801 bp, 19 predicted proteins | sample 768731 | NCBI WGS metagenome assembly AUXO01 (sample SAMN02715735, study PRJNA202380) | gut metagenome | biome: sheep rumen | host: Ovis aries | place: New Zealand: Palmerston North
GCCAGTACTGCAACTTATACATTTGCATCAGGTAGTACTGGCAGTACTGTAGATCTTGGTGCCACAAATAACTATAGATATATTAATGCTATAAACGTATATAATAAGGGTAAAGCTGATAGTTCAAGTTTGCCATCTTCACTCACTATAGAATGTAATAGTACTAATGCAAAAACGTTTGTACCTGCATATATTGCTAGAAGTTATATGTATGTAACTTTGGTTAATACTGAAGGTTATTTGTATTTAGATAATGCTAGTACATTTATGTATATAAATAATGATGTAACTGTTGAAGTAGCTAATTATTCATTTACAAATAAACTTGGATTTATGTCAAAATATGGTGCAGGACATATGACTTTTACCGGATTAAAAGTTCCAACATCACCTGCTTTATATTTTCGATTAACTAATTCAGATACTTATGAAGTTAAAGTACAAACTGGAATTATAGTTAATGGAGCACAGATTGTAAAATCATATGTAAATGGATCTTATTATAATAGTAGTCAAGATGTAATGCCTCTCAATAATGGAGTTGTATCTTGTAGATATAATAAAACTAGTACAAAATATCTTTCAATTATTGTAAATGAATCATGTACTGTAAACGGCGAGCATAAAGTTGCTAATACTAAAATTCATGACCAATTGTACAGTGTACCATTCGACTATTTGATAATTCCAGATTAAAATTTATTTATATAGTATTATAATTAATAACCCCTAGGATATTATTCCTAGGGTGTTATTTTTACTCAAATGATGATTTAGCTCAGTGATTTTCTAAATTTATCCATTATTCTAATCGCCTCTATTTAGGCTCAATTAGATTAAGTCAATTTTAGCAATCTTGGAAACCTGCATGAATACTGGGCTCTCAGACTTATATTTTTATATAGTTTTTAATTTTACTAATTATTGACTAATCTAATCACCTCTATTCTCGATTCATTAGCTCAGATAAATAGTTATTTAGCTGTACTTTTCTTTGAAAAAATAACTTAGAAATTAAAAAATCAAAAATTTTTTGTGTAGTGAGATTAAGTTATGACATAATATAAGAGAATGGCTTATTAGAGCCATTCTCTATATACTTTCTCATAATTTAATTCAGTAATTTACATCATCAGGAATTTTAAGTCATATCGTCATAATTTAGTGCTAGTTTTTAAAAATCGAAATCACTACACACTTTAACTTAGAAACGTGCTTTCTAGAATATCAAAATACGCCCTTTTAGACGATTTAAAAAGTAATCACTGCGATAAATAACTATTTAATTTAGTAAAATTTCATTTTCTAAGATGCCCTATTTAGGCTTAAATACGTGACCCCTAATGCGTTCTCATGCGTTTTTGACCTTAGTATCGTGTAATTACACTACTACACGATTCCAGAGTATGTATGGTCAAAATACGAAATTTTTCTTTATTTTTTCTCTAAATGATGGGAATCAAATTAACTCTTATTTATCCGAAGATGCCAAGAGGGAGTTTATAATATTATGTACAAAATCATTGATATTGTCTATTGGATGTGCTGGTTGTAATAACTTATTTAAATTCTTTTCTTGAGCTTCTTCAGTAGGTTCTATTACTATATATCCACAAGCTTCTTTCATATATACACCTCCTTTATATAATATAAAAATAAAAATTAGGGAACTATTTTTCCCCTAGCTTTCATATGTTCATATGGATCTTTTCCAACTTCTTTACACATCTCAAGATAATCGTCGATAGCATCATGAAATGCATTTTCTAAATCCAAAAAACTATCAGCAGAGAAATTTACAAAATCAGAAGTATTTTCTACGACACCTGTATATACTCCTGTTTCTGCATCTCTAGAAACAACCCCAGATTTAAATTCTTTATACAGCATAAACTACCACCCCCTTATAAGGTTTCGTTTACCTCACTAGGTAATAAGACCTCCTCACTAGGATCTAATTCAGGAAAATTATTAGCAATACATGTAGTAGTAATTTTATTATATATTAAATCTGATACATCTCTAATAGCCTGTTTATATCCATCTTCATAAGTACCATCTTCTGGTATCTCTTTTGGTTCCATCTTCTCCAGTGTAGGTAAAGTTTCCTTCTCTAATTTGTCAAATAGTTCCTCTTTAGTCATAATTCACCTCTGAGAGTATATTAGTATAATATAGTACTATTAGTAGTATTATATGGTATAATTTTATTATTTGGAATTGTATAGCAGTTTCTAGTATCAAAACCACAGCTACAAGTATAAAAAATAGAAGGTTGCCCACAATTATACGTCATATGAAATTCCATAAAATCTCCACACTTAGGGCACTTACAGAGTCCATATTCATTATACATAATATCCCCTCCTTGAAATATAATTTATATTATATACTGTGGGTTAAGGACTCTCACCTTAACCCATCTTGTGAGGTTGGTTATCCAGACATCTTCTCTCATCGATCGATTGCGTCTATATTCCGCCACCACAGTATATAATACAATTACATATTAGTTAGCTATAGCTACTTTTTTACGTTGCTTATCAAACTTGTTGTTCTTGCCAGAATGTGAATATGCTCCTGAGCAGTCTACAATGATTGCATCTTTAGTTACTCTAGTAATTGTACCACAGTAACTACCTCTACGATATACATCATATCCTAAGTAAGATGTATCTACTTCTCCTCTATCATTGATTTCTGTCAATTCTGAGTACTTCATAATCTTAGCTTCTTTGTCCATGCCGTTCTTCCTTTTTTCATAATACGTAGTTATTAGTTACGCCCCCTCAAGCGATACTATATAATATCTATTATATCATTCTCCCATTCGGAAGGATCATACATCTGTTTAGAGATAAACGATGAGAATTTAGGATCATTAAATATGTCTATATTTCCATCACTATTTAGCTTAATATAATAGCTAAGACCATTTATGACCCCAATATATTTCCCAACGTCTCCTATATATCTAGATTTACTATATACAGGAAGTTCTCCACTATTGATAGCTCCTACCAGATCAAGTTTCAATTTAGAAACCTTATCCAAATATTCTTTTACGATAGCAACACGCCTAGAATTATACTCATACTCAGCTTTCTGTAGCTTATCTATTGCTACTAACTGTTCGTCATTATTCTTCTCAAGCTCTATCTGTTTACCATACCATTCTATAGCTCCAGTAAGACGACTATCTAAATCTGCTCTCAATTCAATTAATTGGCGAGTATAATTTACATTTTCACAATTAACAACTTCCTTTAATACAGAAAGTTCTTTTTCTTCTTCCATTAATTATCCCCCTTATGTAGTTTTAAGTTTAGTTCTAGGCTTAGGAGTAGCAGGCTCTATCCTATAGTTACTATCAGGACAAATACTAGTATAACTATATGGAGGTCTCTGTGGCTCCCTCTTAACCTTTTTTGGCTTTACTGAATTAATTAAATCCTTATTGTACATTATTACTTAAAACCTCACCTAAATATTTTAAACAATCTGGACAGAACTGACCTATTTTAGTATAAGTATCAAATTCTTTAAGCCAGAGCATTACTTCTTTAATGTCTGTTGTAGATGGACACATCTGGCATACTGCCTGCTTTCCGTCCTCACTTATTATAGATGTAATTTCAATAGATCCTGGTAAAGGCACACAAGACTTATCACAAACTTTCTGAATTTTAATAGGTGCCTCATACCTTCCCCTAATAATTTTACTATCGTTTTTGTAAACCTTAGCCAATTTCGTACTGTTCTCCTTCCTCTATAAGATATTCTAATAATATATTCAAATATATAGTATATTATTAAAATACTTTTTACTTTACTAATTTAAATAGATTGTTGAGAGCATTTTTATCTAGTCTATGATATTCTATATTATAACTTACTACTTTATCACGATCTACAATTATCTCTTCATTAGCATAAATCTTATACTGTTCTGAATCCATGAATATATTACCTAATATAGAAGCATAATGAATGGGGTAAAACAAGTCATATTCTTTAATACCATTTCCATAATTCGCTTCTTCTTTTAAACCTATAATTCTATCTATATCTTTTAATAGATAAGGCTTATCTTCAATATAAGAATATTTATGACTTACAATAAAAGATTTGTGATCTGGTTTATAGTCAGTATAGTTAAGTCTAATAGGATACCATCTTTTATAACTATAGTTACCAACCTTGAATAATTCTACTTCCGAATATTTAATATTAATTTTTTCCTTAAGAGTTGAAGCATCTACAATCCATACAGATTTATCATTATAATCAATATTAATCAGAGATCCATTAGTAAATACATATTTCATTAATAAATTATCTGTATAGAATACTGGTAGATAGTTATGATCTTCATTTGACTCAAATTTCTTTGCATATAATACTGTATCTCTTAAGTGTATTACTATACCATCTTCTGATGGTACTAGTGTAAAAGACATAAGATTATCATCTCTACTGTATAAAGATATCTCAATAGGAGATTGTTCTGTAACTGTCATAGCTGACGGTATAGCTTCAGAGTTATTAAAGTAGACATAATACTCTGATATATTATTTGGATCTAATGTTGGTATATCGCTATTATCAGCATGTATATTAAACATTTCATTTGTTATATCTTTATTAGCATAAGTTAGATTAATATCTAATCCACTATCTACATTATAGTTCTCAGTATAGATCATTCTATACTCTATACTATTATATATAATTTCTTTCAATACTTCTTTCTCAGAAATATTAATAGATTCACTCCCTAATAGAGTTACTGAACCCGAAAAATACATTTCCTTTCATATCCTTCCCTCTAAAAATCATATAATCTACTAACTTCTAGAAATATTCTTTTCCTATATATGTCTACTATTCTCTTCGGTAGTATATGATTCATTTCTAAACATACCCTATTAATGCTCCAACCATATTCAAATAATTGACATATCTTATGAGCTTCAGCTTTAGTTACTCCTGAGGTTGAATTATCTGAAATAATTTTTGAAAAATTACCACGTTTCCATTGAATATTACTTTGTAATTTTCCGTCAATCATACGATCAATATATACATTATCTTTAGCTCCTAGATACATGGGACAAAGACCCATTTCATCTTCTACAGGACGAAAAGTGTATAATAATAAATTTGCAAGGGTAAAATTTCTTCTATCATAACCAAATTGTTGTCCATAGTTTCTATACTTGCAGCCAATAGTCCCTAGTGTATAATATTGAAAGCCTTCTCTTACATAACAACCTAGAGGTTTAGTACTACCATTTTTTGTATTTATTATTCTACCATAGTTACTTATCCTATAATTAGGATTAATACCTACAGTATAATGATTCTCAGGAATTGATGCCCAAACTTCATCTTCCTTAGTATCTTTAGGTATATCAAAACAAGGTTTAGTTATTATATTTTCTTGTAATACTTCCTTTCTAGTTAACATTTGTTTTTTCATAGTATTTAATCCTCTATAAAACAAGATAGGGGAATTATTCCCCTATCTTATATTGGTTATAATAATTTAGCTCTTCAATATCTTATCATAGCCTAAATCCTTATACAACGCTTCCATCTTAGCTAAATCACTTTCACTATAATCGTTCTTAGTAAGCGATACTAAAGTATTAGCATTAATAACAGTATCACGTTGTACCATAACTGACTTATTAAACAATCCATCAGATCTACTAATATACATAGCATTTCTAGGATTAAATATCTGCATTGCTCTTTCGATAAACTGAGCATTACATAAGAATAGTACATTGAGTACGTCCATTGATATATTTTATATCGTAATATCGTACAATATAAAATTACTATTTGTAGACTATATCTTCACTATATATACTTTTACTATACATATAGTGGCCTCCGCTTCAGGATTATATATTAATCCCTACTCTACTCAGTTACTCTCTATAGTATTTCTCTATAGATACCTTTTCGATAGTCGTTGAACGTTCTTACTTTAAGTAAGCTTCGCTGCTGATTGTTCAAAACAAAATATTTTCAAGCATTCGCACTTATCTTTACAGATTATGCTGTAGCTATTTTGTTGTAAGAAGTTTCCAGCAATTCAAAGGCTTTAACGACGGCAACGTTTTTTCGTATATTCATATTTTCTTTACCGTCAAAGTCAGCTGCCATGGGCTTAAGTACCTGTAATGATACTGACATAGTATAATCCATATTATATCCAATACAGAAGCACATCTGAATTGAACCATACTGAATCGAAGGGTTCCGATTTATTATAAATGGTAGCCCCTGATTCTCTCCTGTTTCTGGATCCGGTACACCATTAGCTATTAATGTATCTATTATTTGTGCTATTACTGGATCAAATTCTGATTGTGCATTATACCATCTGGTATATGCTTCCTGATAGGATATATTATACTGTCTATGTAGTATATTTTCTATTTGCCCTCTTAGAATAATTACTAGGGCAACATATGGTAATTTTATCTGGTCAATTCTTAAAGATGGATCTTGTCTGATTACGCTCCGGTTACTAAAATTATATCTCGAATATTGTTCACTTATAATCGTTAAATCGTTAATTAGATTCTTTCTTTATAAGCGGTTCTTTTATGAACTCCTATACGTTTTCTTCCGTATATGTCCAGACTATATCTTAAATTACTAGAATTATTAATCTAGCAACCCACACCATTTCGATTTAAGCAGTCTTATATCTGGCCTCCATTAGAATGCTGCACCACTTGGCTCTACGTGTTCACACACTAGTCGTTGAACCTTATATAAAATTGAGAGAATTTATAGATAATCATATTGATCTGTAATTCTAGTAAAATGCCCATTATACTTATAATAAATTTTATGAACATTTATATTTTCTCTCAATAATATATCTTGGCTGCTGATTACCATTTCAGGCTCCCAGCAATTAAATGTGTTGGAGTATATTCCATATAATAGTATATACGAAATATAGGCATAATTATATTAACGATATATAGTTAATATATATTACAAAATACCGCCCACGAGTGCACGTAAAGTACCCCTTTTACCTGATATAATAGCGAGTATCTCGTCATAGAGTTCATTGAACTTCATTTGGAGATTAAACATAGCTTGGGATTTTACTTTAGGATTTCTGTCGTTATATGTTTTACATTTATTAACCTGATTGGCTAAACGTACCATCATATTATACATGGCACTACATTTCTCAAAGTACATATTATTAGCAGATATGTCCATTGGTCTTAAATGAGAAGTATATACTGGTATTGAATGTATAAATACTTTCTCTCTATCCATCATAATATCGTCATAGATAGCTTTCTTCTTAGGATACTTATTAAGATAATACTCCATAATCATATCAAAGTTCTCTATGAAGTATAAGAATCCTTTACCATAGAATGGTTCATCTGGTTTTGCATTATCTTCTGTAGATATGTGGCCATTAACGTCTATATCTATATCAAAGTCCAGAATGTTTTGCAACTTAGATCCTTTATTCTTATTCTTAGATCTTCTATCGTACTTAGATTTACCAAATAAAGAATCGAGGCCCCTATATATATCGGGGTGGATGATTGGGTACTGATCAACTAACTTGATCCACCCAAACATTGCATAATTGTCATCTACATATTTACATATCTTATGACATTTAGGACAAATTAATCCTCTTTTTGCCTTAGAACGATAGTTACCACATTCACATGAGTATCTATCTATAAAAGGATTAAGATCACCTAATTTTTGACCAAAACGGGAAGAAAAAATTCCGTCCGGGTCTTTTATGTCTTTTTTAATGGTCGTCTTCGGACTGGAAATAACGAAACCATTTCCAGACTGAATGTCGTTAGAACATTCAATATCGAAGTCGATCCTAGGTAATTGAGCATAGTATTCATACTCCTGCTCATTTGGATATGAATAATTCTGATTGATCCTATTATTGAGTTTTTCATATCCTAATACTTTGTCGTGAAATAGAATTTCACTTAGCCTCTCTGTTTCTTCAGTCATTAAAGGCAATTTACTTTCCCCCTTTCAATATTATATAGAACCAATATTATATTTGAATCCTTATACTAGATTCACATATATAGTATATTATTGAAATAAATTTTACTTAAGTATTTCCACTTCTCAATAATAAATCTTTATATATTTTAGCACTCCTATTCTTTAATACTTCGTGTATTGCTCCTTTAATACTAAATTTTACCTGAAAGGGTTCTATTATCTCATAGTCAATATTAACAGTACCAGATGAAGTATTCTCTTTAAGTAATTTATCCAATACTTCATTATCAGTATCTTGAATTGTATAAGTTGTATCTTTTCTACAATTAGCTATAGTTTTAGATATAGCTTGTTTTAAATCTTCTTTAGTTTGATTATCTACTTTAGAATAGTCAATAGTAACTTTATTCTCGTTCCTATTAACCGATATTAGTTGTCTAATATAATTATATTGATTTTTAGTATCAGAAACAGGTATTGTATACATATATTATACCTCCTTATATTTAAAAGTTGTTTCAACTGTTAAATTTTACAAATAAATTCAGGAAGCTATATTAAGCTTCCTGAAATATTCAGCTAAAATAACTGCCAAAACCACAATTATCTGATGTAACCATTGGATTATCTTTTATTAATTGTAGTTCTTTATATGTATCAAAAGTATCAATCTTTCTACGGTAATAAGTTACAAAATGTTTTACTCTAGCCAATAATATATCTGCAGTATTCTTATCAGGAACTTTGGCTATTACTTTATCACTTATTAGAATCTCATACTGGCCATCAAGTGCTTTCTTCTCTTCTATAGAGCCATTAAAATCCTCCACATGAGATTTATACCATTGGTCAATAATAATCATTTTTTCTCCTTCCTCTTCCTCCCACTACTATGGTGTATACAATTTCCTTGTAAGACGCATATAAATATTCTGTAAGTAATTGTCCACAATAGAACCAGCAGTTGAAGGAGCTCTAGCAAGATCAGAAGCTTGCAAATAAATATATAATCTTTGTCTAACACCAAGTTCAATATCAGCTACATTTAAACCAGCCATATTAGCTAAGAAATTAAGCATACCTGTGTTACTTACTACATCCCAATTTCTTTTTATAACTGTATCCCATAATCCTTCTTGTTCTAATTGTGTAAGCATAAGAGAAGAATATAGGTCTTCTATCTGTAAGCTTATATCGATTTGAGTTGGTAATCCATCATCGTTCCACTGACATTCTGCTCCTCTGTTTACAGACATATCAGTTATCATGCCCATATCAATATTAAACATACCTTTACAATATGCTTTAACTAATAGAGGTGATTGAAAAGCATTAGGATTCTGGCTTTCAGTAGATCTTGGTAATACCATACCTAAAAGATGTATATATGGTACTAATATATTTAAGAATATACTTATTTTATCATGATCCGGAGATCTTAGTTTAATATCAAAACTATACGATCTATTATATTGAGAGTCTCCCCAAATCTTAGGGAAAATCATTTTACCGCCACTTAATACTGTATTTACTCCAGTACTAGCTAAATCTGCCAACATACCTCCAGTTAAATTTCCAGCTATACTTTCTAGTCCTTGAGTAATATTATCTTTAGTAGCACCATTATCTTCAAATAATTGAGATAAGGCACCTTCTCCTAATAAAAACTTTAACTCCCTAGCCTGTTCTCCATAACCATTAATAGTACTAGCTAATGAAGATTCTGTAGTACCATTATTAAAAGAATCTGATAATGTAGCTACACTATTACCATCTAGATACATTACAACTGCTTTACTTGCAGCATAATAACTTTTAAATGAAGGGTTGGTAGCTTTAGACCAATCTATATTCTTTATAGGTACAGTACTATTCTCTCCAATTTGTCCTATTTCTACATCACCAATACCTAAGAAATAAGCTACTTCAGAACACATCTTGTTTACAGTCATATAGTATGTATCATAAGCAAACTTAGTAGTATAATACTTACCAGAACCAGATAAGCCATTAGCTAAATCTGTATCTCCTCCTGCTAATACAGCAGTTATAAGATTTTTATCATCTTGACCAAAATCACTCATAAAGTCTTGTTTAACAGGAGTTAAAAATAAAAGAGGACTCTTAGATAGAATCTTCTCATTATACTTTCTTCCAATCATACCGTCACTAGGACGGGAATCTACAGTAGATAAAAATTGATATGGTATTCCAAATATACCGTGAAGAGTATTAACCTGAGATATAGATATATCATTATTACGCATACTAGAGAAGTCTGGTACTGCTTCATCTCCAGCTGTAGAATACATAGCTTCAGCATTAACTTCTTCAGTATATTGCTTATTAGCATATGGATCAAATATGGAAGATACACTAAACAAGTCTAATTCACCTTCCTTTCTATAAATTTTATAAAATTAATATTTATATAAAAGTTAAAAGTAAGAGTGGAGGCGTAAACCTCCACTCTTTATTATAGTTTTAACCCATTATCTGATTTATAGTAGCTTTAATATCTGCGAAATCATTAGCTATCTGCTCATAGCTTCTTTCTTTTCTAGGTGTATAATGACTAACTACTGGCTTAGTACCTGAACCTTTAGCAGCAACATTCCTATCATCTACCATAAGATTATAAATCTCTGTAATATTATGGAAGTCTTCGTCATGAGCAACAACTAATTTATCTACGATATCCGTAAGTTTAATTACAACCGTAGTTAATGGATCTGCATTATTAGTATTAGTAGCTCTACTCCTTCTTGTAGTTCCATAAGAAGATGTAGATACAGGTATATTTAGATTTCTAGAATTAACAGTAGGAACAGTAATAGGATTATTTATACCAGAAGCACCAGCAGAATGTCTAGTACCTCTTCTAGCAATATATCTGTTCATAGCATTATACAATCCAGAACCACTACCAGACATTCTTGTATCATAAGGATTGAGATCCATATTAGTTCTCTCACTAAGGTAACTACCAGCAGTAGTAGGTAAAGAACCTCCTACACTTATACCACTAACGTCAGAACTATCAGCTCCTCCACTATAAGCATTATAGTAAGCCTGAGAAGCTCCCATTCTCTCATCCATAGCTTCTACACTTCCGCGTTCATATGCTTTTTCAAAGTCATAAGCAGCTCTCTGCGGATCTGTAGCATTGAAGTATTCATTAGCTGATTTATATGTACTAGCGTTCTTTCCTATATACTGTCTATCTTCTCTCATTTCTTTATCAATAAATTCAAGCTGAGAGATAAGATCTTGCCAAGATTTACCTTTGCTTGCAGCATAATTAGACAGATTCAACCATCTCTGAGACTTATTCTTATAGCTTTCCCACTGTACAATACCAGCAGCATGACCTGATCCCTTCTGAACGATACTAGGATCAAATCTAGATTCTCTATACATGTTACCCATAATGCCAGTAGTAGCAGCTGGACTATATCCTAACGATGTAAAGTATTTATAAATCTGACGAGTAACCTCAGTATCAGGATACTGACCTCCTACTTTACCATATGACATATTAGAACCAATACCTGTGCCACCACTAGTCATGAGTTGATCCATATACTCCTGCTTCAGTCTCATTACTCTGGTAAGACCTTGTTCCTTAGAACCGTTAAGAGTCTTAACCTTAGGACCCATTCCACTACCATGATCGATATACTGACCATTACCAATATATAGACCTACATGACCTATATCACCATTACAACGTTTTCTCATAAAGAAGAGTACATCGTTTCTTCTAAGGTCTTCAGGTATATGTTGAGCGTCAAAGTATTGATTTCTTCCTCCGGCATCTGCAACTACTTCAAGGTATTTAGATTTAGCCTGAGCTTGCGAAGTATTGCCTAAATCTAATCCAGTAGCTTTAAGATAAGCCCATCTTACAGTAGAAGAGCAATCTGCTGATCCTTTTTCGGGATCTCTAGGTCCTTCCATATCATAGACTAATTGACCCATAACACTTTCCATATAAGAAACAGGATCTTTTCCAGTCATAAGTGATAATGATCCACCAATATATCCAGGATCATATTTAGTATTAGATTTAGTCTTATTTTTATTATTTCTAAATTTATTAATTCTATTAGCGATAGCATTAGTAAATACAGCTATAATAGCTTCGAGAGGACCCATTCCAGCATAAGGATCATTCTCTTGAGATTCTCTAGCAGCTTTTTCAGAAGGAGTTTCATAATCATTCGCTCCAGCTACTCTAGTTATTGTATATGGAGAACTATTAGTATTTATATTAGTATAACCTAATTTCTTAATACCAGCATCAGCATATCCAATAACTTCACCTTTAGAGAAGAATTCTCCAGTATTCTTATTAAGAGATACGCCACCAGGAATTGTTACCCAATTATTATATCCACTAGTAGAACCAGTCTGCTTACCACTCTGATATATACCACCAGTTTCTGTATTAATTGAAATTCCACCAGCGATAGTTTTCCATTTAGAATTTGTAGTATCTTTAGCAGGATTTGTATTACCAATTGCTGTACCATTCTGATAAATCTTTCCTGTCTTCTTATTGATAGTTACTCCACCAAATGACTGATAGTCATTCAAATTACTTGGGGCATTATATTCTGTCGAATATGATCCAGGTTTCTGCATTTCGTCAGCCATAGTACCAGATATATCAGTACCATTAATAAGAGCATCTATACCAGCTGAAGCTCTAGCATTGTAAGCTTTCTGATAATCTGGTATGAAGTTAGAATCACCTGTTTCATAACCTAAAGATTCCTGAGTAGCATTAGTAATCTTATCAGCTGCTCCACTACCAGATATACCTAATCTTACCTGTCTAAGTATCGAAGGACTATAAGCTCTAGCTCCACCCTGTTCTGGATCACTAATAATTATATTGCCTCTAGAATCTATTCCATTAGCTACTACATAATGATTATTAGGTCCAAATGGAGTATAAGCTTTAGGTCCACCAACTCCACCGCCAGCATTACCCATAAGTATTACAGGTCTACCGGCAGCAATATTTCTAAACATAGCTCTTCTATTAGTAGAGTAATTAGCTCTATATCCATTTCTAGCAAATTCATCTGCAAAATAAGAAGCATCAGTTCCACCAGCTGTCTGATATCTAGCTGCATGGTTAATAGCTGAGTTCATAGAAGTACCTCTACCACTCATACTATTAAGCTGATTTATAGCCATTACTGCTGTAGCTGGACCACAACCATTATCAGCTATAGATCTACCACCTAATCTCTTATTTCTATATCTAGGATCATATTGTGATACAAATCCAGATCCACTAGCAGATGTATCTGAATTATCTGTACTAGATGACTTATTACCAAACCATCCTAAGAAACTACCAATCTTAGTTCCGACTTTAACAATACCTTTAGCGAAGTTAAATATACCATTAAACATGCCACTATCAGTACCTAATGATAGACCATCCATAGCCTCAGTATTACCAGACTTAGCATAATCAATCAGTGAAGTAATAGCAGTAGCTGCTTTAGATAAATTACCACCTGTCTTGTTAACATCAGTAGATCCAGTTACTTTATTAATTATAGAATTAATAATAGCTGGTCCAATTAAAGCAGGCATAAGAGCACCAGAAGCTACACCTAAACCAATCTTACTAACTGAAGATATAACTCCTTTAATATCTCCCTTATCTACACTCTGTTTAATTTTATCTACTGCCGAAGATAGTCTTCCACCGGTAGATTCGTCTATAGTAGAACCAATACTACTAACAGCTCCTAAAGCAGAACCAACCACACCACCATTAGCATAAGAACCAAGATATGATCCTCCGGCAGATGCGGTTGCTGTAGATTTCTTATTAGTAAGATTAGTCCAGCCAGTCTTAATAAAGTTACCAGCTTTCTCTACTATATTACTCTGACCTTCTACTTCTGTAAGATATTCTTCTACAGTATAGTCTGTACCGTTCTCTTCGTTATACTCGTCTACGATAGCCTGCATTTCATCCTGCTGCTGAGCTAACTTATCGCCACCTGGTAAGTGCTTAAAGATAAACTTAATAATTTCTTTCTCAGGTAAGAATGATCCAATAAATGGAATAGCTCTGAGTAATGCTCTACCAAGAGCACAACCAAAACTCTGAGCTGCTGTAGCTTTCTTAACACCAAGAATCTTTTCAGCATCTTGCCAACCAGTTACAAAGTCTGCTACTACAAGAGCCCAAGTAACAACTACAGCTGCAGATTTAAGAATAGAACCAACAGCCTTAGCTCCAGCTCCAAGAGTCTTCTTCTCTACAAACTCAAGAAGATTTTTGCAGATATCGTCTATATATGTAGCAAATTTTCCAACTAATGGTACTTTCTTAATCTTAGTAGCAAACTTCAATAAGCTGGATCTAAGTTTAAGTATAATAGAAGACTTATTAACTGCTTCCATTGCCTCCATAGCTGTTTTACCAGCAGCTCTTTCAGCTTTAAAAGCAGCGGCAATATTCTTACCCTGACCTAAGCTAACTTTAGCAAGTTTACTTCCAGCCCAAGCAGCTCCCTTACTAGCAGCACCAAGAACAGCTTTACCAGATCTAGTCATTTTCATAGCACCTTTGATCATAGCACCAGCAGCAGTACCTGTTCCAGTTACTATACCTCTTACAAAGTTACTCTTAAATCTATCAGACATAGAATCTGTTGTGGCAGAATCAACTACTTTAAGTCTACCATTAGCAGGAGTACCATCTTCTTTTACATATGTACCATTAGCGTCCTTAGTTACATAGTCACCATCTTCATCTACCACTGTCATTCCAGCATGATCTGCCTGACCATATCCTAAAGCTTCTCCTATTTTATCATATTTACCTTGTGCTATACCTAAAGCTATTTTACCGGCTAATAAACCAGCAAATACAGGTGCAGCAAGATTAATAGCTCCGGCTATTAACTTTTGTACTTTAGAAGCAAGACCACCAAAGAGAGCATCTTTAATTGTATCTAGAAGACCACTCTTCTTTTGTCCACCTTCTTGATATCCACCAATCAGTGCTTCTTTAATTTCTCCAAGAGTATTATTCATAGCAGCAAATCCAGCAGGAATAGCTTTCATAGCTGAGAAGAAACTACTTTTTTCTTTCTTAGCTTTCTGTACTTTAGAACTACCTAAATTCTCTACAGCATTTCCAAACTGATCTCTTACAGAAGTATCTTCACCTTTAGAATCAGTATCAGGATCATCTACCATTCCACCAAGAGCATACTTACCAAAGAAATTTCTAGGAAGTATTAATTCTCCTTTAGATACAGCAGCTAATCCTCTTCTAACTCTACCACCTCTAGCTCTTCTCTGAATTCTTCTCCTACTACCAGAACCTGAGAAATCTTCAAAATCTTGCATTGCAGCTTCTAATTCATATGGGTCGCCGCTAAGAAGAGCATCGGTTAAAGCATCTCCATGAGCTTTTTCAGTTTGTTTGTATCTGTATTCTCCAGCTTCTTTACTATTTATTCCTAACTTATCATCTAATTCACCTACATCTTGATGTGTCATCTTACTATAAATAAGATTCAAGCTATGACCTACACTATTAATCAACTCTGTAATCTTATCCGGAATCTTTTCCTTGATAGCCATCTCAATTTCAGGAGCCATATGTACTGCTTTTTCTCCACCACCTTCAGCTTCAGATTGTGAAGCAGACTTCATATCGATTCCTAACTGATTCTTCATATATTCAATAGTAGTAGTATCACCCTTATCTATCTTCTTTCTAAGCAATGCTTTTTGATCTTCAGATAGATTAGGATTACTATCAATTATTTCATAAGCTTTCTGTTTAGCATCATTAATTTCTCTATCTCTTCTAGTATTAAAGTCATCTAAGGTGCCGAATTCTCTAGTCAATTCTCTTAATAATTTTTCACCTTCTGCTTTACCGGTTAATCTATTCTTAGTCGCTCTATTAATTCTATCTCTTAATTCATTCTCATCCCCAATAAATCTACCATAAATTACATCGTCATATAATTCGTTAAGAGCTTTAGAATCTCTACCAGGTTCCAGATTAGCATCTTTATAAGCTTTCTGAATCATCTTAGCGAATTTCTTTCTCTCAACTTTTATATCACTCTCAGTCTTAAGACCTGCTTTATCTACACCCTCAACAGCTGACAATAATTGTTCTCTTTGTTCATTACCTGATAACGTAGATAACAATGTATCCATCGCAAACCCTTGAGAATCATCGTTGACATCGTAAGGATTTCCAAACTCGTCATATCTCATTTTCATTCTCTGACCAGATGTAAGTCCTTCTATAGTATAACCTTTTCTAAAAGCTTTCTTTCTACGATTAGCAAGAAGCATCTGACCTGGTTTAGTAATTAAATTATAAGCTCCACCAACAATTTTCTTACCTGCTCCTAATAGCTTCTGTCCAATTCTAGTTTTATATAATGCTTTAAGAGCATGCTTGAATAAGAATTCTCTAGTATTCTTCATTAAAGATTTACCGAGATTTTTAACCTGTTGTGTAGCTATACTAGTTAAATCTAAAAATCCCTTAGTAATAGGCTCAAATAATTCTTTCTTTATCTTGCCAGCAAGTCCACCTTCTCCATTTTCGTCACCATACATCCACTTCTTAAACTTATCTGTGGAGGATGCGAAACCTAAAGCGGAACCTACGATAATATTAGCAGGTAAACTAAATGGGCCAGCCAATAATCCTAAAGCTGCTCCGGCTGCCATATTAGGTACAGCTTTCTTTACCATAGTTTGAAGTTCTTTAGGTATAACTCCACCCTTACGACCTCCAGTTTTCTCATCGATTTCACCAAATAGGAAGTTCTTTGCTTTCTCAGAACTCTGTATATAGCCTACAGCAGATCCAGCAATAGCTCCTATTAATGGTGAACCAAAGAAAGCAGCTCCAGTTAACCAACCGCCTACAGTACCTTTAGCCATACTAGGTACACTATTTTTAATAAACTCACCTAATTTTTCAGGGAGTAATCCTTTCTTATGTACCTTAACTTCTTTACCTTCTTCATCTGTCTCTATAACATCTTTACCAAATAAAGCTTCTTGTACTTTATTAGAATTAGCTATTAATCCAGTAGCAGCACCTATAGCAGCTCCAGCTACAGGACCTACAATAGCACCAGTAAGAAGTGATATTCCACCACCCATTACAGCTCCAGTAATAACACTAGATTTAGAAGCACCAAAGTCTGCAAAAGTACCATCGATTAACTCTGCTACTTTCTTCTTCTCTGCATCTGCTTCCTGCTTATTCTTAGGTCCAAACATATTAACAGCACCTTCACCTATAGTATTAAATACGTTATGTGCTGTACTCTTAGCTGAATCTACCATACCTCTAAGACTAATACCAGATGTAGCTCCTTCTCCAGCTCCTTCAGAGATACCTTCTCTCTTTCCAGCATTAAATCGTGCTTCATAATCTTTTAATGCTTCTCTAGCTTTCTGGAAAGCTGTCTTCTTATCCATCTTCTTTTTCTTCATAAAGAACTGGGTAAGAGACTGGAGATTTACTCTAGGATCTCTATGCTGTACTACACCACCACGAGCATAAGAACCAAAGTATTGTTGTACTGCTCTATTCTCATCTCTAATCTGCTGAGCTTTATTAGTTACGCCATGATAGTAAGGATTCAATTCTGAAGGTATAATCAATTCACCTTCTGATACCGCTACTATACCAGTCTTAGTAACTTTTCTACCTCTAGCTGATGGAGGATTATAACCACCTTCTCCAGCTATAAATTCAGCAAACTCAGGAGAGAATATAGCATTAAATGCTTTACCACTACCAATATTAGATCTAATATTATTTACATGACCTCTAGCATTATTAGCAAAAGTCTGAAGTTTCTGATTTCCCATTAAAGCATTATAACCAGGAATAAGAGCACCTAAAGCTCTATTCAAATCATTTCTACTTCCTCCAATAGCTTCAAGAGCATCTACGAAAGCATCGTATTTACCAATAGCTTTTCTACCTATTCTAGATTTTCCGATAAAGTCACGAATTTTGCCAGCCTTAACACCAGAACCACCTATATACTTCTGATACTTCTTTTCCTGTTCTCCGTATTGTTTGCTATTATTCAGATCGTTTTCATCCATTCCCATACTAATCAAGTATGATCTTAATCTGGAATATTGTCTTACATCTTCAGGAGCATTAGGATCAAATGATAAATCAGTAGCTCTTAATTCGTCAGCATCAGTTTTGAATCTTCTGACATCCTGTCTTCTAGGCTCTGGAATATCATCTGCGTCTTTCTTAACCTTAATAGACTTTATAGGTTCTATACCTTTAATCTGATTAAGATTAGGAACTCCTTCTAATTCTACTCCAGCAGCCGAAGGTCCATTAATAAGATGCTTCAAGTTATCAGACACATGCTTAGTATACATGAATATACCCTGGAGATAAAAGTATATATCATGTCCATAATTATCCAGTGTATACATTACAGAATTAACTGTCTTATTCTTTCTCCAGTTAGCTCTACTACCAACAGAAGTAGCTTTAGTTTTAGCTACAGCTGCATTGCCAAAGTCATATGAACCATCGTAAAACATATTGATAGCAGCATCATTAAGTGACTCACGATATCTAGCATCATGACCAGCTATATCTTTGCCCAGTACTAAATTAGCATGATATCCTTTAACAGCATTTCTACCAACAGAAGTCTTATTCATATTAGCAACTAAAGCTCTAAGACTTTTAATCTCAGATTCGTTTCTTATACCATATGCTTTAGCTATTGGTAATATGTCATGTATTTTAACATTAGGGTCTATAATTCTAAGATAGTCTAATTCAGAAGAAGTACCAATCTTATCATATGCTGCACTATTGAAATCCTTAAGCATACGATTCATGTTATTCTTCTGCTTCTGACTCATATATTTACTATTAGTAACAAGAGAAGAAGCATAGCCCATAAAATCTCCACCAGCCATATACTTTTCTCTGGTTATCCTGTCCTGCTCTTCTTTATAAGACTTATGAGTATCAACCCATTTACCATGCTCATAATCAAAACGCATTTCATTTTCACCAGTAAGGGCTGATAAAATTTTACCTAATTGAGTTGGGATAACTTCTACTAAAGCTTTTCTTGAGATACCATCCCAATCTACTCTTCTCTTATTATAGTTTCCTGTATCTATTTTATGATCATTATATTTAGGAAGTAAAGCTTCTTTAAGATTATTTAATATACCACCTAATGCTCCACCTATTCCGTTACTTTTATTAAACATTCTAGTGAAGTCATATCCTCTAAGTTTAGATATTCCTCCAGTAAACATGTTTCTTATAATATTATTTACATTACTTACTCCTCTTTTAAGTCTAGGAGGAACTAAATCAATTCCAAACATTCTCATTAGTTCAGTAGCAACAATACCGATAGGGTTACTAGCTAATCCTGCTCCGGAACCACCCATATCTCCACCTAAACCTAACATCATAAGAATAGAAGGAATAAACTCTTCCTTAAAGCCTTTTCTAGCATTAGCCATAAGAGCTTTCATATCAGGTATACCATTATTAAGTATACCACCAAGAGTATATTCTTTACCTGTTCTTCTTCTACCATTAGGAGTAGATGGTGCCGTATTAGCATTAATAGCTTCTACACCCTTAGAAATATTTCTAAGTAATTCTAATGATTCCTGTTGATATTTATTAGTATCGATATAGAACTTAGCTGAGTTGAGAGCATGAGTACTTAGCTGTTCTCCGATAGTAGCCTGAACTACTTCAATATTAGTATTAATAGCATTAAGTCCTACCATTACCTGGCCGAAGTTATAATTCATACTATCATATATAGCCTGAGCTGCACTATTATTAGACTCAGCTATATATTCAGCAGATCTAGCATAAGCTTCAGCAGAAACAGTACCCATTGCAATTCCAGCCTGAGCAAAAGCTTTTGATACTGAAGATGCTTTTTTCCGGCCAGAGCCTGCAGAACTCTGACCATCATTATATATAGCATCTCCAAAATCGTCATCGTCACCGAAATCAAAATTTACTCCGGTATAGTTATCTGGATCTTCACCAAAGTCAAAAGCATCAGAAGAAGATTGTTCCATTCTGCCTTTATTATACCATTTACCAGTCTTAAGATCAGATATAAGATTCTTGGTTAATTCTGATTGCTTTTTCTGTTTTCTAGCTGATTGCCCTAATGTAGTAGTCTGAGCTCTAGATGATGCTTTATTAGCTCTTCTTACTGCTCCATTAGCTTTAAGATTGCTAGAGAGTTCTCTGGCATCTTTATATAACTGCTTAATAGCACCAGTATTAGGTTTAACTTCTTCTATAGCTACGTATCCTACAGACCTACCTACGTTTCTGACGTATCTTGCAGTCTTTCTTCTAATATAATATAACGCATTATTTGAAGCCAAAGATTTGCCCTCCTTTCTATTTAACATTAATTACTAGAATGTTTAGAAAAAGAGGGTATTTTCGAAAATAAAAAGAGCGTGGGATTGGGTTTCCCACGCTTTAAATTAAAATGTTTTCTTAGTTGACTTTGATGTACTACTGTCAGATATCTCAGTAGAATCATCCAAAGCCTGTTTGTAATAGGTATAGTGTTCTCTTTTGAACTCTTCTGAAAGATCTTGATGGCTGAATATAATCGGCCAGAGTACATCATTTTTGTGTCGCTCTATAAAATCTTCAGATAACTTTTGGTACTGACAAATATTTCTCCAGTCCAACCTACTACTATTTCTATTTACTAGTTGCCATTGACTTTCTCCTTCTGGAACTTTGTCTTTTGAGAATACTGTATATTTTCTCATCTGGCTAGTAAGACTATCTAATTCTTCAATAAATTCTTCACTTAATTTTGAGTATCTACATACATAAGAGATACATACATATTTACTAGCATCCTCTTCTTCTATCTCTCTCATGATCCTATCTCGTATAGCATCTTCAGTTTGAGGGTGCATTGAAAAGTTAAGCCAATTTAATGTATTTCTTCTATAGGCTTCTAACTTTTCGTTATCAACTTTTTCAATTTTTCTCTTTCTTTTCTTCATAGGCTTTGGATTATTAATACCTTGAGCTTGTAACTCATTTTGTGTTTTTGATTTGTCCTCAGGTAAAATCATTACAAATAAATCCCCCTAAATATAATAATATTTTTATAATAAAAAAGCTGCTACTCCATTAGAGTAGCAGACAATAATAATATTCATCCCAGGATATGTGGTGTATAGCATATCCCAGGTGGTAGTAAAAAACTCAACGGAAAGTATTGAGCTTTTTGCGTGCGAACGTATGCTATAAGCCAACTGTAACACGCAGATTTAAATTGATCAGATTTAAATCTATTAATTTATTAGGATAAGTGCACTTTATCCATTAATATCCTGCCAGCATTGTAAGAGTCGAACTTACATCCCCCTGATTATCAGTCAGGTACTCTACCATTAAGCTATTTGCCAGCGTAGATCAGTTATTGGATATCTAAACCGTTCACTATTTAATTATCAAAGAAAGGATCTGGCAGCTATATCATTACTAATTCTGCTTACTACCAGTAGAGAACCAATCCGCCCAAGCAGTTAGATATATTCTTTTTGGGATTAGCCAAATTCCACACGATTCGTCCACAAAGGAGCACACACAAGATAAAGGAGCGGAACCAGTAGGACTCGAACCTACAACCCTTCGGTTAACAGCCGAATGCTCTACCA
>AUXO011137821.1_pt1 | contig 21790 bp, 40 predicted proteins | sample 768731 | NCBI WGS metagenome assembly AUXO01 (sample SAMN02715735, study PRJNA202380) | gut metagenome | biome: sheep rumen | host: Ovis aries | place: New Zealand: Palmerston North
TTGATCATGCTCCCGTACTAAAAATTAATCATGAAGAAAAAGTTGATTTTATTACAAGTCCAGGAGAAATGACGAAATTGATTAATAATTATGTGGAGTGATGATTATGAATATACAAGTACGACTTAATAAAAATTTTACAACCGCTTATAATAGAATGAGCGAAAAATATGGAGAAGAATTTGCTTATTTAAATGGTTTTGGCGATAATCAATTATCTTATACTGATTTTATTGATAATTTTATTGATAAAGATACTGTCGCTGATGCATCTGTAGATGGAAACGCAAATGTTGGGCATAAAGATATGCGAACATTAATGAATGAAATGCCGAAACCGCATCGGAAATTGTTAGCATATAATAAAATTTATTATGAACTTAATAAGCAATATGGTTTTAAAACTGCTAATGAATGGCTAGAATTATAGTGGAACCGAGGTTTATATTTACATGACGCTGATACTAGCACTTTTAAGCCATACTGTTATGCCTATACTCTTAAACGTTTAGCCGAAGAAGGTCTTTTCTTTTTAACAGATTTTAATTATGAGCCGGCACAACATTTAACTACTTTTATTGATTTTGTGAAAGAGTTTATTAGCTATAATAGCAATCTTACTTCTGGCGCATGTGGACTACCAGACTTAATTCCTTATATGTATTATTTTTGGAGTCGCGATGTCGCAGCAAATTATTACACAAAAGACCCTGAGACTTATGCCAAGCAAAACATTCAACGTTTTATCTATGCAGTCAATCAACCGGCTGTACGAGATTCAATTCAATCTGCATTTACTAACGTTAATTTTTTTGATACCCCTTATTTAGAAGCTCTTTTTGGCGCAGCGCAATTTCCAGATGGAGCATTTATGATTGATGAATTAGATAATATTAAACAATTTCAAAAAGTTTTTCTTGAGGTAATGAGCGACATTCGTTCTAAAAATATGTTTACTTTTCCCGTAAGTTCAATTTCAATGATTTATAAGAATCATCATTTTGAAGATGAAGAATTTGCGAAGTGGGCAATTGAACATAATAGAAAATGGAGTGATTCTAATCTATTTACGAGTGATAGTGTTACCAGCTTAAGTAACTGTTGCCGCCTAAAATCCAATATTGATGATTTAGGATTTTTTTCTAGTATTGGCGGTACTGCTCTTCGAGTAGGTTCCGTTAAAGTTTCAACAATTAATCTCGCACGTATTGCTTATGAAACTAATTCTGAAGAAGAGTATTTAACGCGATTAAAACATTTAGTTGAATTAGATTTAAAAGTTCTTGATGTAGTACGAAATATAATTATTCGCAATCATGAAAAGGGCTTATTACCTAATTACTGTGATGGATTAATTGATATTAACACACAATATAATACAATAGGCGTTATTGGAATTTATGAAACAATAAAATATTTTGGTTATACTAAGCAAGATAAATTAGGGAATACTTATTATTCTAAAGAAGCCGATGCGTTTGGTGAAAAAATATTTAACGTTATTACCAAATGTAAAACAGATTTCATTAAAGATAAAAATTATAAAGTATCTATTGAACAAATTCCAGGGGAGCAAGCAGCAGCAAAAATGCAAAAAGCAGATGAATTACTTTATCCTACAAAAGTAATTAAAGATCTTCCACTTTATGCTAATCAATTTGTTCCTTTAGGAATTAAAACAACCATCGCGGAACGCATTCGTATTGCATCTCTATTTGATAGTTATTGTAATGGTGGCTCAATTGCCCATTTAAATATTGATGCACCATTTGATACTTTTGAAAAGGCTTGGGAAGCAGTAAATTATATTGCGGATCAAGGACTCACGTATTTTGCATTTAATACCAAAATTCAAGCTTGTGCACGCAACCACGCTTTTTACGGTACTAAATGTCCAGTTTGCGGTGGTGAGGTTGTAACTGAATATACAAGAATCGTAGGGTAAAATGGTGTATTGCCCAATATATTAGAAATAATATAACACGATTTAAAATAAGAAATCCTGAATATGCGGGGAAGCCCTTAGAGTCTTTAACACCTTAGTGTAAAAGTTTAAAGAATTGGGTAATCCGCAGGCACCCGTGGCCCCAACGACTACCAAAGGATATCTAAAAAGATAATGGTATAGTCTATTCCCCTAATAAATATCGGGAAACCGAGGGTATAAAAGTTTACACCCCTATAAAAACTTGGAGTAAAGAAAGAAAACAAGAATTTAAGATGCGTCAATGGGAGCATATAAATGATACAAATACAATTTGATATTGAAAAGCCCTCTGATTGCTTTGTTTGTCCATTATTAGATGAAGAGTTTCATTACTGTCATGGCCGACTCTGCAGCGCAGCTTGGGAATGTGATGATTATAAAACTAAAAGACCAGAATGGTGTCCACTCCATTCGCAATGTGATGATTGTTTTTTTTATACTTTCTCTGGCGAATGCTCTATGATACATTGTAAATATAATATAGGTGATAGAAATGACAATTAAAGGAATTATTGATTGTGATTTTGTAAATTATAAAGAGCCTGTCCTCACTTTGGAATTTCCGTTTTGTACTTTTAAGTGTGATAAAATAAATAAATGCCAAGTATGCCAAAATAGTGCGCTTGCCATTGAGCCAGATATAGAAATTTCATTTAATGAAATATGGGGTTTATACCAACAAAATCCTATTACTAAAGGTTTTTGTTGTCAAGGATTAGAGCCATTTGATTCAGAAAAAGAATTATTGGATTTAATTAAATTTATTCGTATAGAAAAAAAGTGTGATGACCCTATTATTATTTATACTGGCTATGCAAGAAGTGAATTGACTTGTTTAACCACATTACAGCAATATAAAAACATAATTATAAAATATGGACCTTATTTAGTTGGTTATGAACCACATTACGATGAAACGCTAGGAGTTAATTTAGCAAGTAATAATCAATATGCGGAGAAAATATCATGAAAATACATATTAATGAAGATAAAGAAATAGTCGCGGCTATTCGCGCGGGGCTGCGTGAAAATGACGGATATTGCCCTTGCGTTTTAAATAGTAAGGGAAATGAGGATTATAAATGCATTTGTAAAGAAATGCGTGAACAAGTACCCGTTGGACAAACCTGCCATTGCGGCTTATATATTAAGGACGAGATGTAATATACATCTCGTCCTTTTTTCTTTTTATTTGACTTTTTTATAAAACTATGATATAATAAGGTATAAAGAAAATAGGTAGGTGAAATTAGTGGGCTGGGGTATTAGCGGGATTTTAATTATTGTTATTATAATATTAATTTTAAAATTACAAAAGCAGCAAATTTTAGATAAAAGTGAACTATTTAATTTAGATGCAGAGATTCATGGAAAACAACAAGTATTATCTGATATTTAGAAAGATATAAAAACAGCTTTAATGTAGCATAACGATGTTATGCTTCTCAAGAATAAGGATTTAAATACATATTTTTCAGAATTAAAAGCGCAACGAGAACAACAATTAGAAGCAGATTTAGAAAAACGAAAAAGTGAATTAGCCGATACTTATGATATATATTGTTAGCAACAAATCGAAAAGTGCGAAAAACGAGTAAAGGTTGCTACAGACGCGGCAGAACAGGTAGAAGCTGAATGTCAAGCGCGCACAACTGAATTAACTACTAATTTACAATTCATGTAGTAGAAGTATAATAGTTTAATTACACCTTTAAAGCAATTAGAAATGGAACAACAACAGCGATTGTATTATACAATACAAGTGCCCGATGAATATAAAGAAGATATAAACTTTTTAATTACGCAAGTCTCACAGCAAGTAAAGCATCCTGATGTAATTAATAAATTAGTATGGTCTGAATATGTTAAACCATACATTGATGATACATTTAAACGCGCTGGCATAGAAGATAAACCTGGTATCTATAAATTAACTTTTATCAATAATGGTAAATGTTATATTGGGAAAAGCACTAATATCAAAAAACGTATTACGGACCATATAAAATCAAGTATTGGAATCTCTACAATCGCAGATCAAGCGGTACATCATTAGATATGGAAAACAGGCTTTTGGAATTGGACTATTGAGCCAATTATTTATTGTGAAAAAGAACAACTTAATGAATTAGAAAAATATTATATTAATTTTTTTAAGAGCCAAGAATATGGATTTAATAAGAATGCAGGCGGAGGAGGCTAAAAATGGAGTTTCAAGAAATAAAATTTATTAAAGATTGGCTTATAGCGTTAGTAAAAAATGATGATAAATACATGGTAATTCTTGGGAAAATTGGTAAAATTACATTCCAAACAAAACAAGACACTATATCAATAACATCAAGTTATTATGAATTAATAGATGATATTATTAAAAGTATGACAAGTAAAATTGAAATTCCTCTTATCGCACATAATGATAAATTATTTACAATGTTTGGTTTAAATAATAAACAAGAATACGAAACAATTAAAAATGTATTAGAGGTAGTATTATGAGTGAAGAAAATTTAAGCAAGGAACAATTGCTTGCGCGTTTTGCAGAAGCGCAAGGCGTATCAGAAGAAGAAGCAACAAATCTCGTTGGCGGGGAAACCGCAGATGACGTATTAAATAATATTAAAGAATTTACGCGCAAAAAGATTCAAGAAAATATGCCACCTATGAATCGCGCGCAACGAAGAGCATGGCTAAAAAGGAATAAGCGCCGAATTAAAAGTAAGGCGGAAACAATTGCCGAAACCGCACAAAAACTAAATTATATTGAACTAATTAAAAGTCTACGAGAACTAAATGAAAAGAAACAAAAGGAGATTGAAGAAAATGAAAGTACTACTGAAAACAACTGAAGTATATCGCGTTGATACTGAAGATGAAGCAATGAACATGATTCAAGAAGCTAAAGATGGTCAACTTACACAAGATTACACAGTAACTAAGTCCGGCTATGTCCTAAAGACAAAGAAGTCGAAAGGAGAAATAGTTGATAGCTGGACAGTCGTTACAATAGAACGAACTTTTAATGACTAAGGAGAATACATATGGAACAAGAAGAAATTCGCGCGCGATTAAATGAAATTTTACCAGATAATCCATCAATTGAAAATTTTCAAGATATTATTAATCAAGTGATGGAAATGGATGACGAGATGCTGACAGAAGAAATGACAGTTTCTCTAATTACTACTACTGAAAATGTTATTGCCGATATTTTAACACCTGGTACTATACAGCAATTAAAGGCCAATTTTGATGATCAAGGGATCAAGCAAGAAGAGGTTGTAAGTTATATTCAACACTTTCAACAAGAAATTCAAGCCTTGGTTAATGATTTAAATCCAAGTGATAACCAGCGTAGGCTATTAAATGCTATTTTTAATCCCATCATTAATGCATTTACTGAGATTAGTGATCAATATCATAACTATCATATTATTTTGCCAATGACTTTAGATGAAGGCGCACAAGAACCTACATACGCGCATAAGACAGATGCCGCGGCTGACCTTTACGCGGCGGATACTATGGTACTACCCGCGCATTCACTATCAAATATGGTAAGAACTGGTGTTCATATTCAACTTCCAGAAGGATGGATGGCTATGATTTTCCCACGTTCTAGCATCGGCGCCAAGACTGGTCTGCGGCTAAGCAATAGTGCAGGAATAATTGATAGCGGTTATTTAGGCCCGCTTGGCGTACTATATGATAATCTTTCTGATTCTGATTATACTATTAATAAGGGCGACCGAATCGCGCAATTAATGGTCATGCCTAATTATCACTTTAAAGCTAAAGTCGTAGACCAGCTACAAGAAACAGATAGGTCATCTGGCGGCTTTGGCAGTACAGGTAAATAATGCCTATTAATATTTATAGTGTCGCTAATCATTTAGAGCAAGAAGGCTGGAAGTTGCTTAGCGACACTTATAAAAATTTAAATACAGAATTAGAAATGTAGTGCCCAAAAGGCCATAAACAATTACAAAGTTATGGTAACTGGCGCAAACATATGTTATGTGAAAAATGTTTGGCTGGCGATCCTTATAAGATCAAAAAAAATAAGGTGCCAATCAAGAAGATTGACACAACTCGTATTTTAGCATTAGACGCAGCAACTAATATCACTGGATATGCTATTTTTGATAATAATGATTTAGTATATTATGGGATTTATAAGGTAGATAAAGAGTTATCTACCGAAGCCCGCATCAATACTATGAAGAAGTGGCTTATCGCCGCAATGGAAGAATGGGAACCAGATTTCATTGGTTTAGAAGCGATACAATTACAAGCTTTCGGCAATGGAAATAATTATCAAGTTGAAACTTATCGCGCGCTCGCGCGGTTACAAGGAGTACTACTTGATGCAATTTTTGAAGCGAGTATTGACCATGATTTAGTATATGCGACACAATGGCGGAAGTATTGTGATGTTGGTAATGGGACTGGAAGAGAAACCAAAAAGAAACAAGCACAAGATAAAGTAAAGTTATGGTATGGACAAGATTGTACACAAGATGAAGCAGATGCAATTTGTATTGGAAAATATTTTTGTAGTATCTTAAAAAGTAATAAGTCAAGTTGGGGTGAAGATATTTGATTGAAGTTAAATTAGTTGACTTAGTTAATAGTGCCGAAGCGTTAAAAGTATTAGGTGATAAGCCCTTACGTGGAAAGCTAGCTTATAAAGTTGGAAAAGTTATTCAGGCAGTTTCTAATGAATTAGAGCTATATGATAAGGCGCGCAGAGAACTACTGAATAAATATTGTGAAAAAGATGAAAATGGTGAAATTATTGTAAGTGTAGATGGGAATGTACAAATTATGAAGGATAATATTCCCGATTATAATAAAGAAATCGCTATTTTAAATGATACACAAATTGAATTAAATGCAGTCACATTAGATTTAGATGATTTTGAAGATATTGAAATGACTCCAAAAGAAATGGTACAGATTGATTGGATAATAAAAAAAGAGGAGACTCAAGAATGAGTCTCCTTTTATATTTAATTACTTTTAGGAACACCGCACCCTACACTCTTTCCACCAAAACTAGCAGAAGCCCATGTTTTTGAACAACTAATTTTTAATGCATAGGATCCTAATGATAATTTTTTTTGTTGCCCGTTGCTAAGAGTAACAGTAACCGATAAATCTAGTCCCTTATTACTCCAATTTCCTTCTTTATTGCCACCACTAGTTACACCTTTTCCCTCAACGTGAAGGGTGGCAGTCGCACCGTTGAGGTTATTAAAAGAAACCCATTTTGTCCCGCCTGTTTTTAAATTTCTTAATGACATACCTGAAGAACTAGCACTTCGTATGATATATGAATCTCCTGCCATCCAAGCTTGTTTCCATCCGTTAACTGATGCAGCAGTAAGATCACCATCCTTAGAAATAGTAAGAACAGCACCGCCTAGAGTGTCAACAATAGGTAATTTATTTTCCCTTTTCTCATCTTTATACTCAGCTCTTTTAGCTTCTGATGGTACCCATAAAATAGTATCTTGATAAGAAACTTTTTTTGTTTCATATTTAATTTTACCATTTTCGTATTTCTAATATACAGGGTCTCCATTGTCATCCCATTCTAATTCACCCTTTTCATTTACACTTTGTATAGGAACCAGTATTTCAGTTTCTCCCTTTCCCTTCGCGCCTGGGGCTAAAATTAAGCTATCAATATTATATAATAAATCAGGAGATAAATTCCATCCACCAATTTGACCAGCTGTAGCTTTTAACGTTCCATCTTTTTTAATAGAAAACTTTGCTTCGGCAGGATTTGGACTACCTGCCCAAAATGCATAATCTTTAGTAGAAACTCGTAATTCATTATTGTTATTATCAAGATATGCTGTACCATCACTTTTTACTAGTGCATCACTACTTGTGCCACCTGCATTTAATGCTACAAATGTAGTATAAGTTTCATCATTCGCGGCACTATCAGCCCAAATCTTATTATTATCAATATTCCAAGCTCCAATTTTACCTGAAGTAGCTATTATTCTACCTGTTAATGTTAAATTACCAGTATCAGCATCTGCATAAAATACATCTTCATTTTTCCAGTTGCGTAGAATTAAGCCTCTCCATCCAATTTCAACACGTTTAATTTCATTTCCCGGTACATATTGGCCTTCTAATACAGTAATGTAACCGCTTTTGGTATTATTTAAAACTTTTGCACCTTTTTTTGCGACAAGTATCAACCCTTCATCACAAAAACGTACATACTGTAAATTATCAATACTTTCTTGTGCAGAAACCGTCTCTTCACCATCTGGTTTGAGGTCGGCATTTTCAGCTTGTGAAGGTTTGTCAATGTAAGTAGTTTTACTTTTATAAGCAAAAATGCCATCGCCATTCATTTGGAAACGTACATTATCGCCTGAATAAATTTTAATTAAATTAGTATCTAATTGGCCAGTTGTAATTAAATCTGCGTTGATACCTTCTGGAGTAATACCAGTATTCCATTTCCAATTTCCCTAAGTGTTTTTTTCAGTTGCGGTAAAAATACCGCCACCTCGGAATGCAACTACTCCAGTATCACTAGTACCCCAAATACCATTGTGCTCATCAATGGTTAATTTACCATTATTAAATGCATAATCTAAATCTACTTTTCTAATAGAAGATTGTAATACTGTCTCTGATAATTCACCAGAAGAAGTAAATGCGGCGGCAACGGACTACATTAGTCCGTTATTTTTTTTCATAGCTTCAGTTTGCGCGGTAATAGTAGAAAATAGGTCTTCAAATTTTGTTTTATAATTTTTTACTTCAATTGTATCCTCATCAGGATTATCTAAGTCTAAAGTTAAACCTGAAATATATCCTCTAATATTTTTAAACTTTAATTCATTATCATTAATGCGGATAATGTTGCCTAATTTATTATATAATGTTTCACAATATTTAGTTGCGAATACATTTGGTTTAACATCATATTCTACTTTAGGCATCGCATTCTCTTTTAATACTTCAATTGCGTCAAGATAAATTGATGTATCTGCATTAGAAATAGTATAATTAAGAGTCGCTTGGCGCGTAGCAATAGAACCATCTATTGTACCGTATGCACCTTTCTTAACCACCACTTCAGGTTTTAATGTTAAGACATACTACTACTCCAGACTTCGAGTTAATACCGAATATTCTTCATACTCTTTTAATGGAACATAATTAATAATTTGATTCTAATCTAAATTTTCTTCATCTTCATATTTTAATACTAACGCATCTGAATTAGTTTTCACTTGTAGCGATTTAATAAAAATACGCGGGTATACGACTGCATCTTTATCATGCTTAAGCGTAGTAATCCAGTCAGAATTCTATCCATCAGAGGGATTAACCTTAATTGCATTTTTAACCTCTGTAATTAATTTATTCTAATTATTTAATTCAGTAGTGACAATACCTACACACCCTTGCGCAATATCTGTAGTAATACGTATTCCGTCAAGATCTTTATTTTCTTCGCTATCTTTATTTTCTTTGCTACCGAACCTGTTAACACCAGTTAACATTAATACTGGAATAATTTTTGAAGTTTCTGTACCATTAACTTCTTCAGTCCTACGAATAAACATAAGTTGACAACCTGAACCTAGTGTTAACGCACGCTTAGTCAAATAATTAAAAGAACTTTCATCACTCATGTATTGTCACCTCCTTTAATTAGATAAGGGTGAAAAAGTAATAAGTTTAGAACGAATAGTTCCATAAGGATTAGAAGCCTATAAATAAATTTGTTGATCCATACCATGTATAGTAATACTAACTGGTGCGCCTGGCGGAACAAGGGAATTATTCTGAATACCATATTGTGTTATACCACTTAAATTTCCCTATACTTTTTGTCTTGTAATATTTATAGATTGTTGATCAGGTATGTCGTACCAATATATTCCAGAAGTAGTTCCACCATATTTCCAAGTTATTGATTGAACTGAATCCATATTTAAATCTAAAATATCATGAAGATTTAATTGGACAGATTGTGCTAAAGTATTATTCGCATTTTTCAAGGTTGCATTATTATACTGAATTGTTATCATACCGTTGTTATTTTGATATATATTTCCAGAAGTAGAACTGCCGTTTTGTATTTGTGGCTCACTAGAATATCTATTAATTCTAATAATGCCAGAAACTTTTACATTTGAATTAGCATTTAATAAAATTTCTATCGCGGCATTAATTATGTCATTTTCTGTAAAATTATTCTCTAACCATGTATTAACTTCAGTACTAGTAGACATTGATGCATTTACCTGTCCTGATAATTGAACTTGATAAAATACTTTATTTGTAGCACTTAAAGTATCATCACGTATAACTGTAGTAAAAAATTCAACATCAGCATTTTTAAAACCGTTTTCCACAAGTTGATTATTCCTTAATATATAAATATTTGGATTTATTGTAAATAATTCCTAAGGAGATAATTTATCATTAATGACACTCTTTGGAACTGAAAAAATAATATTGCCTAATGATTTTGCTACAGGCATAGGCCACCAATTAACTGTTTCTGAAATATCCTATAATATCATTGGATAAGCAACTTGTAAAGTTTTATACCCTTCTTCTGGGAAAACGTATTCGCTGCTTTTTCCCGCACTATTACTACAAATACATTTAATTTGGGTTCCATTATCTCGTAAATTATTATTATCATCCATCCTAGGAATTTGAATACTTAATTGTGAACCTATAATAATATTATCTTCTATGATTAATGAAACACTATATCTTTCATCATTAGAAGTTTGCGCTTGAGTAGAAGAAGCGATTAAATGAATTCCTTGAAGAGAATTATTAGGTATGATTATCCACTAAAATTGAGTAGCATTAATAGTATTTTGTATATTAATATTATAATTATAACTATTCTATTGTAATAAAATGGTATTTGGATTCTCTAGTAATGATAATATATTCGTCTACTCAAAATCTTGAGGCCATGTTAAAGTGATCTGCCGATCAATCTTTATAGTTCCAAAAGACTACTAATCCGATTTTCCATCATATATAATTTGAACCGTTAATTCTTGTTCACTTAAGGTAGATAAATCTCCTTGAACCTTGTTAATAGTTATAGTTAATGTTGTAGTATAAGTTTTATGATCAGTAGATAATTCACTTGCCTGTGTATAAATAATATCATCATTACTTTGTACTTGCTGATCATTAATATACCATACTGCACTAAATGAAGCACCATCTTTTAATTTTAATATAGAAGCACTTGCGGAAAAAGTGCGCTGTACTGTGTTTGGTAAAACAAATTCACCCACACCTGTATGAGTATTAATAATAGGAGCTCCATTATTACCTTTAATAACATAATCTTCACCTTCAGCTGTAATAGAAGCATCTCCACCATTTAATAAACTATTTGGAGTTTGGACTTGAAAAGATATATATAACTATGTATTCTATGTTATAAAATCTGCTTCATTATCAAAAGTTAAAGTAAAACATCCATCACTTGTTGCACTAAATGAAAATGGAACAGATGTATTATTAATTAAAACGTTTTTTGTTGTCTAGGTTAAAGGATAAATATGAGATATTTTTAATGGCTGATTATCATTTTTACCTTGTTTAATAATCCATGTATATAAATTAGCCGATAAATCAAGCTATTCTATATTAGACGTTATATTATATTTACACTAAACTTTAGTTTCTTCTTTATCTTTATTACCTACTAAAATAGTAGATTTACGATTCTGTGTTTCCACGCGTGAAATTGTATATTCATCTATTATTGGTCGAACAGTAGTTACTGCATATGGTGCTGGTGTATTATATCCATTACTTGCCGTTAATCTTATTTTAAAAGGTTTGCCCTTAATATCCTATGGCAATTCAGAATTAAATTCAGCGTATGGGCTCTGATAAGTAGTGGGATCGTTATATTGTAGTCGAAACCATTCTGAATAATTATCAATTTTGTGGCCAGTACGCTATTTATTTGGTGAATAAGTGAGTAATAATTCACCATCGTCTGTATCTTTAGCTGTACTACTTAATAAATGGTAACTAAAACTAGTATATCCATGTCCCCAAGTATCACTAGCTATGGAAGCATTTATCTTACTAAGATAATTACTTTTCCATTGTGCGAGTAGCGCATTATGTAATGTTGTATCATTACCTGTAATTGTTGATAATTCATTCCATTTACTATCTATCAATCCAGGAATATATATTAATTCCTCTAGCATACCATTAATTTTCGCTTCTTCTTTCGGTTCTTTCTGATCTTCACTAACCATTCGTGGCGTATAAATATAACTGATTGGAGTCTCTGAAGTAGTAATTAATTTTAAAATTTGCTTACCAGTAGGTGTAGTTAAATCAATACAAGGATATGCTTGGTCATATTCTGCGGCACTAATTTGATAAAATATATCTTGTTCACCTTCAAATAATTCATCATCCCATTTAAATACAGTATTTCCAGTACTGCCCTAATCAGGAATAGAACTTAATGATATATTAAAACGATCATTGTATTGATCACCATAGTCATTATAATTTTCCGGCTGCCAGTATCCTTCACGAAGAGCAGGTCCCATCATAGCATTAAACTATTTAATTGTATCCTGTTTTTCCTGTAATAAACTCTGATATTTATCATATATTCTTAAATCAGATAAATTAGTCACATCCATGTTTTTCAATTCTTCTTGTGAAACTTGATCTTCACCATATAAACTATATTTTATTTGCGCGATTTTATTAGCTAAAATATCTCTTTGCACCGTATCATTATTTAAGCGATCTTGCCATACGGCAACTACACGTTCATAATATAGCTTAGGACGATAATTATAAGTAATATATACTGTCTTAACATCATTACTACCAGGATATAAATTTTTAATGCGTACTACTTCACCCATATCATCAAAAACTATTTCTCCTGTAGTTAAAGGCTATAATAATGTTTGTGTTTGATACCTATATGTTCTATATAATTGAATTGTCTCTGGATAAACTCCTTGTTGAGTTATTTTAATATAATAACTATGATTTGCAGTATCACTTGTATCTTCTAATAAAGTTGCTGTCTGAGGATTTTCTTTACTAACAGATAGAACATCATTACCATTAGTAATAGCATCTAGTAATGCATTATTAGATAATAGTTGTTCCGTATCCTGCGCAATAGCATTTTTCCTTGTAGTTAGCTCGGCTTCTAACTTCACTAATTGTGATTGTAATGATATTACCTTGGCAGAAACAGGTGCAATTTCTTGATTTAATCTCTTTATTTTTACTTTATATTCTTCAATTGCCGCATATTGTTCATCTGTAATGCCGCCAATCTCATGTAAATAATCGAAATTAAGTATATAATCTTCTCCCATATCATTCGCGCCAACATCAATAATGCTAAGAGCGCCAGAGTTAGGGTCATCAACACTTTTTACAAATAACTTTGTAACTAAATCTGTACTATCAATATTACGCTTAATAGAAGAAGTCTGATAAGGATAACTAATATCAATAGTCCCCTAAGCTTCATTCAAAAAATTATTATAATACACTACTTTTCGTTTAACAATTTGACAATTCTAATTATACTAATATTCATATCTACAAAAAACTCCAAATGTTTCAGCTAAAGTTTGTGTAATATTGTATATATTACTTTCTTTAATATCTACTGACACACGTGCTTTTTCGCGCGCGTATGTTATATGCATTGGCTATAATTTGTTATCTACTAAATCCCAAGAGTCAACGAAATCTTCTTCATAAACTTTATTAGACTATCTTTTTTGTGTAAATTCTATTTTATCATTTTCTATAGTATAGTCTGTTAATACACCCTATTGAACTTGATGCTATAATGAATATGCGTCCCAATTCATCTGAATTTCATATGACCAATTATTAATAGTACTAAATACACGATCATTCCAATAGTTTAAAGTAGCTAATGGTTTATCATATCTCAATTTCCCAGTACTATCAACCCATTTATTATTAGTAGCATAATCATAGTCATCATTATAAAAATCTTCTGGAGATAAAGAAATTTTATATCCAATTTTTCCAAGCTCATGGAATGCTAATCCTTCACACTCTACAGAACAATATAAACTATTATCATCATTATGCTACTCACTAACTTTAACAATTAAAAATTCATAAATTTTTCTATTCTATAAATCATCTTTATTAAAGATAACTTTTACTTTCCTCATATTAGCAATTAACTTTCCAGAAGCAACATTATACCAGCTAGGATTTTCAATTTTCTCTCCATCTTTATAGTAATACATTGGAATTTTGAATGAAAAAGTCTGTGTACCATCATCTTTATCAGTTAATTTGCCTTCTTCAATTTGTCCTTTAAACTCTAAACCATACTGCTTCAGGATAGCTATTAAGCTATCCTGAAGACTCCATAACGAAACTTCATAATCTCTAGTTCGCCGCTGAATCATTACGCCTTTTCCTCCTTATTATAAATAATAATTTGTATATGTTAATTTAAAATTCTATAATGGGATGTCTCCATCATAAGTTAATTTATGCGATAATGTTTTATCATCTTCTGACCAAGGTTGTATAGTATTATCTGCGCTAAAATGATTTTGCTATTCAAATACTAAATTATTAGAAAGAATCATATCGCCAGCGGATTCATGCTTCTAATTCGACTATCCAAAACGTAAATTAGTAAAATAACATATATGCTGTTCCTTATCAGTAAATAATCCATTAGGCCATTTAATTTCATTATAATGAATATCCATTTCATATTCACCAGTGGCACAATTAAAAAGATAATTATTGCTCTGGTGTATACTAGGACGTTGTAAAGGAGATAAACCTGGAGAAGAATTTGTACTTGATAATATGGATCTATATGTCGAGCGAGGAGAAACATTACTAGTAGTAAATATACTATTAGAAAATGTTGTTTGTGGTTTCCGTCGTCCTATAAAACTAATACCAGTTATCTTAGCCTAGCCGTCCTTAAGTTTTGGCATTCTATTCGAGAAATATTTGTTGTTAAATTCATTTGGGAAACTTGCCAGTTGATCTGTATCAAGTACATATTGTCCATTCTCTAATTTTTTCCCTGGAGCATAATGTCCGATGTTTTGTGCATTACTACTACTATTTCCGCCAGGCCAATAATTCTTTTTATAATACATTAATACTTGTAACTATATATCTTCATCTGTATTGATTATAGTTGATGCCCACTACGAAAAATTAAAAGTAGCCATTTTCATATTACTATCGTTGCCATCAACTGATCTATTTACTAATATATTCTCTGTTTGTGTGCTTTGTTTTAACCGGAAATTAAACTCAAAGTCAGAAATAGCTGCTTGGTAAAATGTTAATGATAGCTCTGTAATTTCATAGATTGAACAAGGAATTGTTAATATAGTTTGATATTGGTTATCATTTTGGCAATATAACCATGCACACCCATAAGCAGATCCATTACTTCCAGAACGGCTATATCCATGTTTATTCGCAAGGCTATACACATTACTCTTTGTAATAGTTTTTCCCTAAGTGTCTACTTTACTTTCTTTAAAAGGCGTTCCTGTAAAAACAATTAAATCAGATTCTAAGTTATAATTAAAACCATATTGAATCTAATTTGTCATGGCATATTTTGTTAATTTTGAAAAATCAGTCTCTGATGACCCCTATGTTACTGCTTGCCAGCTATTATTATAAACTGCGGGACTTAATGGCCAATTCCATGTACATTTGCAATTTGGCTCGATATAAGTCGATCGCAAGTCAGTAATATATGATGTTTCTTGCTTAACATTAAATGTTATTATATCATTGGGTATTATTTCTTCCTATCCTATAATATCTGAAACTATACCCCGATATTTTTTAGTAAGAAATATTTGATTTAAAGCTTGAGAAGAAGCAGCCGTGACAGAAAATTCTGTCTCATACCCATTTTCTCCTACCTCTACTTCTGTTCTGTTTATTGTTGCACCGTCTACTAGACAATCATGCCATGTCTATTCCCATTCATTTGTTGATGCGTCCTTTGTTTGATATTGCCATTGTATCGTTTCCCAATCTCCAGATACTCTATATGACATATTCCATGATGTAATATTCTATAAGGTAGTATTGGAAGGCTTTAAAAATTGCTGCTCCACACTATAATAAGCTATTGTATTTGGCTATATTTTACCACTTATGTATTGAATAGATGGTTTCTATATAATTGTCAATGTACAATAAGCATTTTCTATTGTAATATTTCCTTTATAATGTGGATCCGGAGATGGATTAGCCTGCCCAGAATAGTATTCAGTGATAGAAGCCACACAACGATAATATCCTGCAGTAGTAGAATCATACTTATGAATTTCTAAAGTAGAACAATTGGAGTCCGTTGCTTCTTCTTGGCTTATCGTATATGTCTCAGAGGAAATATTAATAGATGTGAAACTATCTTCTGGCTTACTTTTATATTGCCAATCATATGTAATTAAAATAGAATCACTACTTTTACTATAACCTACATAAAATTTAAATTTTTTGCCATTATTTACTTTTGTTTCAGATCTGTATTCTGTATATGACATACTAAATCCATCACTATTATCATATCGAGGATAACCATCTAATAATGTAATTGTTTTTTGTTGCCATTCTTCAACATCCTTAGGAGCCTCCGATGCCGTAATAAAACGTTCAAAGTTATAGGTTTTTTGTTCACCGGGGCCAGTAAAAATAATTTGTACGCCCAGAATACTTTTTTCTAGTGTCCAAAAACAAGCAGCAACCGTATTATCTATTATTGATTTAGTTATCAACTTCCTACCATTTTCAACACCGTTCCATCCATTCTGATTTATAATAAGATAGGCTTCTATTTTATTTATATATTCCCATCCAGTCATTTTTAAGCCTAATATTTGGCCTATATAAAATTCTGTTATATCAGTCTATTGTAAACTTTGTATCGTTGTTTCATTACATGTACATAATTTAAAATTGTCTGGTATTTTTAAACGATTAACTGTAAATGTATAAATAGCATCATCTGATATTACTCGCTAATTAGTTGCAATATTATATAAACCTACCGTAATTTGAGTATTTGTTTTTATAGCATTTCCAACTATTTTAATAGTACAAGTTAAATTATTTATATCCAACTTTTCCTTTAAGTTTGCATTACCTAAAGACTGCCACTAATCTGAAGACTGATTTCTATATAAAACTATAGGATAATAATCCTCATCGTCGGTAACATAAGATTGGCCCTCTCCGACTTGCCATTGTAACGTTTTAGTTTCCCCATAATTTAATGTAATATTTGGTTCAGTTGGACTCTTAATTGAAATATCTAAAGCACTATTAATTTCTGTAATTGTCAATTCTGTCTCAAAGCCCTGCGTAGAATTAGCATAATTACTAATAATACAACGTAATTTTCTATTATAATCCTACTTGATAACTCTATTACATCGTAACACTTGCTCACTTACTCCAGACCAACGATTTGTCTAAGTTTTCTCCTATATTAAATTATGCCATTGATTTGTTGCAGGATCATAATACTGCCATCTATAAAAACTTACTACCGCATTAGAATCTGGATAATCTGCTTGAATAGCAAATTTTCCATTCTAACTAACTTTAATTTGTTTATCTTCACCAATTGGGAACCGTGAGTAAGTTGGATCAATATTTTCAATAGTGGTGCCATCTGGAGTTGTAAATTCATTAACTCTACTAAACTAAGGTTCTTGTGTTAATACAGCAGATGTTTTATGACGTAATAATGGTATAGAATCTTTGACCTATAAATTTATATCATCTTGATTCACAAAAAAATATGGCATCCAAGATAATAAAACATTTTGCATATCTGAAGTAACAGTAGTTAAAGATGTCCCAATATTATTACAATAAACATTAATACAATTAATAATCCAACTACGTACACCAATGTGTCCTATTGAATTACGGAATGACTGTATTAATGAAGGAATATCTTTTTTACTTAAATCACTTTTTAAAAATTTAATAACTTCATTATATGAATTAAAAACACTTGGATTAGTCATAATTAATTTATGATCATTTTCTCCCTGTAAATTAAGCGTATTGTATTGAGTATTACTAGTATATTCATTATTAAAAGAATCAATATAACCATCAGCATTAAAATGTAAAGGAACAGAAAAACTAATTTCTGGTAACGCTGGTGCATTTCCTGAATAAAAATACTGTAAATTATTTTTATCGGTAAGTGACGCTCCTGTTTTCTAACAAAATAAGATCAACTATAATTCAAATATTTTTAACGCCCAAACATCATTTATAGTATTAATAGTAGTATAGTTTTTTGAAACCTAAAAAGTTAAATGTATATAACAATTCTCTGAAATTGTATATAGCGCATTTTGTTTATTTAATATAATATAATCATTTAAAATATAATTATCATCTTCTAATTTATATGTAGCAATTAAGATTATACCTGCACTACCAGTTCCTGTATATTTAATTGTCGAATTCTTTTTAACTGGTAAATAAGTGTCTGTTGTAAAACATTGATACGTAGGAGTACCGTCTCCAGGAGCTTGATATTCCTTGACCATTCCTGTTTCTGTTAATATATAATTCTCTAGTAACATTTTCTCTGGAATTTCTGTCATCCTTTGATTTTCCTAATATACCGGCTTTGTAAGTGGCCCTATAATAGCACCATCCAACTAAAAATTTTTACCATTTTCTATACCTGTGCCACTTTCATTATTAACAATAGGCGCGCCTTCTAATTCATAAGTACCAATAGTATATTTTCTTTCATTATAAGGTATAACTTGTACATTATCTGCTAAATTGGTCTAATCATATATCATACTCGCAGTAGGAATTCTATCTTCAACTACTACTCGTAATGCATCTGGGGCCTATAATATATTTCTTTTCTGCCCATTCACATCTATCCAGGTGTCAAAAATTTTCATCTACCCACTCTATTCGTCATATTCTTGATGCCCTAAGATATTTTCTTTTGCGTACCAAAAAGGTTCGTCCATTACAAAATTTAATTCAATGTCACCTTTATATTCAATAACATCAATTAATTTACTATTACCACCAATTGTTATAGTCTATTTATGTTTAAATGGAACTACTGAAACTTTAGGAGCTTCTCTAACTCGTGCTTTAATCGCGCGATTAGGATGCTCACTTAAAATTAATTCTTTAATTTCACCGGCTCTAAACCAATATTTAAATTCATCTAAATCATTTTGTGACATCCCATCAGTGGCTAATGTAATATCTAATTCGCGCGCAGTATAATGAGAGCCCCAATAATACTGCCCATGCAGCATCTTATATTCAGTTGTATAATCTTCATGCTCGGGTGGAGTTTCACGATTTAATCTATCATTAACCGTCACCGCAATTAAATTAAAATCTTCAATTTTTCTTCCACCATATGTAAAACTTATAAAAGCTTTATCAGTGAAGGAGAGGGACTAGCCCTCTCCTTCATGCGTATTATAATAAACTTGTCCATGTTTTGTGGTATCAACTTCTATATTAGGGAATGTATTATTCCCATTTGGATTATAAATGATACCATAATCCATATATTGTGTTGCCATTTATCCTTTACCTCCTGCTAAGTCCACGAGTTCCGCTCTTTCGGGCAATAGAAAGAATTTCATTCATAACTGTATTACCCATCGCGCGAGCATCATAATCGTTAGCTACTTTATCAACTTTAACATTGACATCTATTTTCTCAATATTTAAACCATTCTGTTCTGTTACATTATTAGTATCGAGACTATAAGAAGCTCCATGTAATTGCTGCACCATATCTCGAGCAAAGGATAACAAAGAATTGGAACGACCAAGTAAGTCTTGGCGCACTAAGCGTGTTGTATCAGGGTCAAGGAAAGCTTCAGGACGTTCAGGTGTACCATCCACCCAAGCAGGGCCAGTATAATCTACCATGCCGCCGGACGCATATGGTATTGGTTTAAATGCTTTGGGGTCATATTTTTTGCGTAACTAATCCGGTAATGCATTTAAAGCCTTATTGAACTGAGTTTTTTCACTAGATGGTAAATTCACTACTCTTCCTGGTCCACCTGCTTTAGCAATTAACCTTCGCACAGTATCTTCATTTTTTTCTATATCTTTTTTATCATTATTTTCTTTTTGTCTAGAGTTTAACCAATCCTGATAAGCAGTATTATGATCAGAACTATAAGTCTTATAATATTGTTGTTGTTTTTTCTCTTCTTGCGCTGTTGTATCTGTTCCTTCGGTATCAAAATCAATTGGCTTATCATCTGGATGGAATTTCTTCCAAGCTTCTTGTAATATCTCATCAGCCTTATCTCCAGCTAAATTAATGTCACCAGTCTTTTGTAACCATTCATCAAATACAGATTTTGCTTGTGCAGCTAATTCATCACTCCAAGCATCGCCCATCCTGCCAGACCTAGCTTTCATATAAGAATCCCAATCATAGAACATATTATCCATAGTTGGTGAATCTTGGTCATCACGATAAGCCACCCATTCGTTAATCCGTAGATCAATATCCCTTATCTTCTATGCAACATCTAATGCAGAAGCGCTTTGGAAGTCAGGAGTATTTTCCATAATAAATTGACGAATCTGTTCAGGAGTTGCGGCCATAACTTCATAGACTTCTTGCCATAGTAAACCATGCTATTTTTGATATTCAAGAGTCTGTGTCATTAATTCAATTTGTGAATCCATACGCTTAATTTGCAGGTCTGCCGCTTTCTGAATATTAGCAATTTGTTGCTATTGCGCAGTAAAGTATTGGTCTTGTTCCTTAGCCGCAATCTGATCTTGTAAACTACGAATTTGAGAGCCAGAACCACCAGAACGTTGAAGAATAGCTAATTGCCGCCGCAGCTTCACTAATTCCTTTTCACTTTCTTGATTCTGATACATTTGCTTCTACTGATTTAGCTGGTCATTTAGACCATCTAAGAAATCTTTATTACTCTTATCAAACGCATCGCGCTCATCTTGTAATTCATCAATTAGTTTTTGTTCACGAGATTCAATTGCTTTTAAGACATCTTGCTCAACAGATAACTGATTGTCAATAATCTTCTGTAATAACTGGTTTCTCTTAGTCTCATTACTTAAAACATTATTAAGTTGATCATGATAACTATCATAAATACTATCCAATTCATCCTTCCAACCATCAAGATTATCCCAGAAATTCTGCATCATATCTTCATAGATTTGATCAGGATTGTCTTTATAATCTTTAGAAGAAGCATCAATTGTTGTACCATCATCATTATATTTTAAGTTCTAAGTATTAAAGCCAATAGACTTTAAGTATTCAATTTGCGCTTTCGCATTTAAAGACTAACCACTTGTTTGCCCATAGATTCCACGAGCAGTTAATTTTTCAAGTGCGTCTAAACCTAAATTACGGCCATCCTGTAATTGTAATAAACCATTCTCATCATAAGTAAAAATTTTACCATAATCAGAATTAGTAAATTCATCACGCTTACGTTCGTACCAACTCTTTTGTAACTCAGCTAATTGTTGATTACGAATAATCTAACCATCTAAAGCTTTAAGTTCTTCTTTGTAACTACGATACAGCGCTTGACCATTAGCAATTCTATCACTTTCAATCTTAGCTTGTAAGCTTTCTTGATAAGTAATATCCTTTTCTAATTTATCAATCTGCCGCAATAAGTTATACCAACGTTCAATTTC
>AUXO016503695.1_pt1 | contig 21782 bp, 21 predicted proteins | sample 768731 | NCBI WGS metagenome assembly AUXO01 (sample SAMN02715735, study PRJNA202380) | gut metagenome | biome: sheep rumen | host: Ovis aries | place: New Zealand: Palmerston North
GGAGTAAGGAGGCTTAAAAACATATGGAAATCACTGTAATATTGTCACAAGAAAATGAAACTTTGCCGAAAGCTGAATTATTGGCCAGACTAAAAACTTTGGATATCAGCTATGAAATACTCAATGAATATCCTGGTGTAATGGAACTGGATGTGGGTGCTGACAGAAATAGGATAATTGAATTGGGTTCACATTTGGGATACACTCATGAAATTCTTTTAACACTGGACAAAACAACTCCCGAAAACATCGAAACGGCAATTCATGAAATAGATTGGAAAGATATAGTTAAAGATTCCTTTAAAGTAAGGGTAAAAAGGATGGGTAACGGTGATGTGGACAAGGATAAAATAGAACGGAATATTGGTGGTTACATTAAACAGGATTGTCAGATGCCTGTTTCACTTGATAATTCCGTCCATACAATTAAACTTGTCTATACAAATCCTAAAACCGTTACTAATGAGTTTAAAGAAGAAAGAGTGGTAGGTTATAATAAAGTTATAATAACAGAACTCCTGATTGAACAGGATAAAAGACATTTCTTTGATAATAAACCACATAAAAGACCATATTTCCATCCGGGTTCCATGAGTCCAAAATTAGCTTTATGTATGGTTAATCTTGCACATGTTAAAGAAGGGGATGTGGTGTTGGATCCGTTTTGTGGAACCGGTGGTATTTTAATAGAAGCCGGTGATTTAAACACTACTCTCATAGCTTCTGATTTGGAAAAATGTATGTATGAAGGAACTAAATTAAATCTTGCTCATGAAGGATTTGAAAATTTCAAAGTATACTGGGAGGATGTAAGAAAATTAGAAATTGAAGAAAGTGTAGATGCTGTGGCTATGGATCCTCCTTATGGTATTTCTACTACCTTGGGTGGAGAAGATACCAAGAAGTTGTACACTGAAGCTCTTATAGCAATAGAGAAACATCTTAAAGATGAGGGGTATATCTGTATGGCTAGTCCTCATTATATTGATATGAATGAAGTGGTTGAAAAAACACCATTGAAAATTTTGCAACAGCATGCAATCAGAATGCATAAAAGTTTAACCAGGATAATAACTGTTTTAGCTAAAAAATAGGTGATATTATGTTTGAAAATCTAAGAATACTGGATACCACTTTAAGGGATGGGGAACAAACGCCCGGAGTGCTCATAACTTCAAATGAAAAACTTAAAATAGCCCTTAAACTGGATGAATTGGGTGTGGATGTCATAGAAGCAGGTTCAGCAATTACTTCAAAGGATGAGCAAAAGAGTATTAAAACAATTACGGAAAACAATCTTAATGCTGAAATATGTAGTTTTGCAAGGCCTGTCAAAATTGATATTGATACTGCTATTGACTGTGAAGTAGATAGTATTCATTTGGTAATTCCATCAAGTGACCTACATATAGAACAGAAACTTCGTAAAACCAGGGAACAAGTTGAAGAAATGGCCGTCAATGCTACAGAATATGCTAAGAGTCATGGATTAATAGTTGAATTATCAACTGAAGATGCAACCAGAACGAGTGTTGAAGACCTGAAACATTTATATACAAAATGTATTGATGCAGGTGCGGACAGGTTATGTGCTTGTGATACAATAGGATTGTTAACGCCTGAAAGATCTTATGAATTTTATGGCCAACTCTCTGAATTAAACATGCCCTTAAGTGTGCATTGCCATAATGACTTCGGACTTGCAGTAGCAAATACACTTGTAGCTCTCAGAGCTGGAGCAACACAGGCTCATGTAACCATAAATGGTCTTGGAGAACGTGCTGGTAATGCTTCTTGTGAAGAACTGATAATGGCAATAGAATCACTTTACAATGAAGAAACCCATATCAAAACGGAACTATTCTATGAAATATCCCAGCTGGTTGAAAGAATTTCTGGAGTTACCTTACAAAGCAACAAGGCTATTGTCGGAGCAAATGCATTTGCACATGAATCAGGAATACATGCTGATGGTGTTCTTAAAAATTCAGATACATATGAACCGATAAAACCTGAAAAAGTAGGGCATCGTAGAAGATTCATACTCGGAAAACATGTAGGAAAACATGTTATAAGTGAGAAGATTAAGGAAACCAACACTGAAGTTACTGATGAAGAGCTAAACAGGATATTTGAAAGGGTTAAAAGATTATCCGACATGGGAAAAACGGTTACTGATGTTGACCTGCAGGCAATAACTGATGATATTCTCAGTATAAATCCTGAGGATTCACTGATATTACAGGAATATACAACAGTATCAGGTAATAAAGTAACACCAACTGCATCTGTTAAAGTCAACATAAACAACAGGGAACGGATAGAAGCAGGTGTTGGTGTAGGTCCTGTAGATGCAGCTATAGAAGCAATAAGAAAAAGTATTGAAGATACTGCGGACATTTCGCTTGAAGAATATCATGTGGATGCAATTACTGGAGGAACTGATGCATTGATTGACGTGCTTGTTAAACTTAAACATGAAGATAAGATAATCACATCACGCAGTACAGAACCCGATATTATCATGGCCAGTGTGGAAGCATACCTTAAAGGTGTGAATAAGATACTTACAGATAAAAAAAGAAGGTAAAATCATGCAGGATTTACAGAAAGAATTGTTGTCTGAGCATAACATAGTCATACATTCCTATGAAAGTACGAAGGTAAAAAATATACCTTCCTTTCTGGGTGAAATAAATAAAATCACGGAATCTGGTGATGGTTCAATAATACAGTTATTGGACTGTGACAATATTTGTGGTATCAGTCATATCAATCAGGGAATTTCACAGGCAATCAAGGCTTTTAATGAAAAGCAGAACTTTGCTAAAGACAAAGGATTGGAAATATGTGTAAGGACATCTGCTCAAAAACAGATTAGTGAAGCACTTAAATTGCTTGGAATAAAAAATGAGGGTAACATTACTGTTGTTTATATTGATACCTCAAATGAACAGATTGAAAAAACAGAGGAATTGCTTTCATCACGAAATGATTCTTTAATTGAAGAATTTGATGTTGAATCTATCGTGAAAGCATATGGGCTGGATAATCAGGATAATGTTGTAGACAGTATCAATGAAAAAATAGCTTTACTTGCCCTTAAAAATTAATGAAATAATTTTCTTTCATCTACTTTTTTTATTTCCATCTTTTTTTCTTTAAAAAATAAAGGTAAGGTGGTTATAGTTTAAGTACTTTTTTTGTACGGTTTCATACCAGTAAATTTCTGTAATATAGGTATTCTGTTCATTATAAGTAACAGGATAGCTACTACGACTACTATTACAAGTAGTAAGAATGGAACATTGATAAATGGAGAAATGTTCACATTGTAAATCATACGGATAGGTACTAGTATGTGAATAAGGTATAATCCGTAACTTATTTCTGCAAATTTCATTGCAAAATTGTTTACTTTGTCAACTCTGCTACCGAATATTTTCTCATAGTTCAAGTTTTTAAGTATGAGGAACATTCCTATGGATTTAAAAACACTTCCCGGTGATAAGTTGAATATTCCCAGATGAGTTAAGTTTAATTGTTGACTCATTAGTGTAGGAATATACATGCTAAGGAACATGAACACAGTACCAAGTACGAATAGTGCAACTCCAACCCATACATTATTCGTGTATTTTGAATCATTTTTGCTAAGATAATATCCAAGTATAAAGTAACCAAGATGGCCAGTAAATAGATTCAAATAGTTAAGCAGCATTATGTCAACATTAAGATAATTGAGTACAAGTACTACAAACCATAATATTAGGAAATATTCGATTTCACGTTCATTTGTGTTGCTAATCCATTTATAAAGGATAGGTAACATAAGATAAAAACCAATAATCATGTATATGTACCAGAACTCTTCAGATATAACTGCAGGATTCAATAGACAGTTTATAAACTGTGATATGAAGTCATATGTTGAAGTCACTGTGAAGATATGATCTACAAATACAAATTTCAAAAATATGATAAACAGCCAAAAGATAAATGGCGTCATTACTCTTTCTACTCTATGGGGTATTTTATCCAAGCTCTGCGGCCTGTCTAATAACAATAAACCAGATACCATTATAAATAGTATTGCTCCTGAACGTGTAATTGAGGAATATAATAATCCCTGATACCATAATCCTGAAAAGAGAACGGTTTTAGACAGGTAATCTCCAGATAAATGTACACCCATAACCCCAAAATACCAATAATTCTGAGATAATCAGCGTATACAATTCTGTTCATAAATATCAATTATATTTTTTTTTAGAAGAAAAATCTTTTTATAATTAAACTAAAATTAGCTATACTTAATTATATCTGTGAATTATATAAATAATTTTATACACGCTAAGGATTAGGGAGTTAATTAAAAATGGATATATCAGCTGATGAAATGAAAAGAAGTATTGAAAAAATCTATGAGATGATGGACAAAGTATCGCCTGTTGATTTTGATTGCGGCACATTATGTGGTGAAGTATGTTGTGTTTATGATGAGGGTGAATACCGTAATAAGGATCTTGTTTTATATTTGCTTCCCGGTGAAGAATTAATGTATGAAGACAGCGATTATTTTGATGTTTACTATATTGATCCTAAGGATTTGGATTATCCTCGTTCATGGAAGGATGATGTGTTTATAGTGGAATGTAATAATCCTCCTCATTGTGACAGGAGTATAAGGCCAATACAGTGTAGAACGTTTCCTTTAGTACCCCACATATCAAAGGATGGTCAGTTACATTTAATTCTCGATGAAAATGAATTTCCGTATGTGTGTCCTATTATACGAGACAATATTAAGTTAAATGATGATTTTGTTCAGGTGACTTATAATGTTTGGAAGATGCTGATTTCTAACCCTAACGTATATTCTCTTATAGTTTTTGACTCAAGAAGAAGGGATAATAAAAGAAAGGGTTATAAAATCATTATATAATTCTTCTTGAATAATTTTTACTCTAAGTTGGATGTTTTTTTTTTATGATACCTGATGTTATTGATATCTTTTAATCACTAAAAACTTTTAACTTATAAGTTATAATATTAAGTAATATCTTATAAATTAAATTGAGTATTATATTTTTTTACATATTTCCTTTTGAATGAAAAATATTTTTTTTAGACATAATCTATTTTATCCTTATATTATTTTTCAATTTTTATTTTTTTTAAGTATTTTTGTTTCATTGTTTATTTTGAACATTTTTTATTTTGTTCCAGTTCACTTTTTGTACTATATCTAAGAATTTTACTTCCTTTTTTAGGAACTTTTTAATTCATTAATTCTCAATATGAGAACAATTTTTCCTAAAAGTGAACACTTTTTGTGAATTAATCGTATAATTATTATCACTTATTATGAAAGTCCATTTAACAGTATTTTCAAATTTTAAAATCTCTAAATATTTAATTTTTATTATAATTCTTATTTGTTCTGTATTATCAAAAAATAATTAATTATATATCGTTTTAATATTTTTTTTAAAAAACTAAAGTATTTTTTTTTTAAATTATATATAAGGTTTATTTTTATTTTATTTTAATAAAATATCTTTTATTTATTTTTATTTTATATTATTATCTTCATTGAATCTTTATTTTATTATATTAAACTATATATTGCTTTATTAAATAATCTTTTTTTTCATGATTATTTTTTTGTAAAATAAAATATTAAAAATCATAAAAAGATAAATTGACAATTATGTTTATATTAAACAAAAATATAAAAATAAATGCATTGTTCTAAATATATTATAAATAATTATTATTTTTAATTATAAAATGTTTATATACTATAATTACAAAAAATATTATTAAATTAGTAAAAAACATAATGACTTGCCTTTATCATTGTGGTTAAAATTTATATTGATGAATAATATTTAGAGAGATTAATATGCCGATTAAAAATAAGTATAATTCAGAAATGGACGATCTTGAGGAGGCGTTCAAGGATTATAAGTTGCATCTAACTGTTTTACTCTGTATAGTAATTGCAGAATATATTGGGGTAATTACCTTGGAAATAGCTGGCATTTCTATTGTTTTAATGCCTTTGTTGTACTCGCTTGTTTTAGCCATAGCATTTTATATTGCAAAACCGGCCACATGGATTTCTGAAGAACAATCCGAAAAGTCAACAGCAATTATGATGCTATTAATTGGACCTCTGCTTGCCAAACTTGCAATAGCCAGTGGTCAGAATATTGGAATTATTTTTAATGCAGGACCAGCAATTCTTCTACAGGAAATAGGGAACTTGGGAACGATATTTGCTGCAATGCCTATTGCTTTATTATTGGGATTTAAACGTGAAGCTATCGGTATGACCAGTTCCATCTGTCGAGAACCTCAGATGGCTGTTGTAATAGATAAGTTTGGTTTCGCTTCTCCTGAAACCAAAGGTTTTTTCACAGTGTTCCTGATTGGTACTGTTTTGGGTACTCCATTCATAAGTTTATTGACAAGTGTACTTGCATATGCAATACCATTGCACCCATTTGCATATGGTATGGCATGTGGTATCGGAAGTGCCAGTATGAATGCGGCGGCTGTTGCATCATTGTCAACAATATACCCTCAGTTTGCTGTTGAGATGGAAGCATTCAGTGGGATGGCTAATTTAATAGCAATGGTTACTGGAATGTATGTTTATATTTTTATAGCACTGCCTCTGACAGAACGTCTCTATAACATATTGGAACCTGTAATTAGCAGAATTACTGATAAGAAAATACATATTGAACGGGAAAGTATTAATCATGAAGATTAACTTATCAATAAAAACAGTTCTGGAATGGATTGGAATATTATTGGTCTTTTCCATAATAACAAGTATAGGAAATTATGTGGGATTTCAATATCCTTTGCAGGATGCATTAATAGGTATGTTTATTCTCTGTCTGATTTCACTATTGGGATTGATGATTGAAAAAGTGTTGAAATGGAATGTTCCGTCCATTCTTTACATAAGTATAATCGGTTTGTTAATTGCCCTTCCATGGTCACCAATCTCTTCAACAGTTATTTATTACACTTCCAGGGTGGATCTGATTTCAATAACTGCTATACTTTTGGCTTATGCAGGTATTGCAATGGGTAAGGATTTGAAAGAATTTAAAAAAGTAGGTTTGAAAGGAATTGTAGTGACATGTTTTGTAATCTTCGGAACTTACTTTGCATCAGCACTCATAGCACAGGTAGTTTTATCTCATACGGGAATGATATGAAATAACTCTACTTTCTTTTTTTATTAGTGTTTATTTTGTTTATTATTTTTTCAAATTCATCCAGTGCTATTTTTTTCTTATATGGCACTCCATCAGTTGTTAAATTGTCATCATTGGAAACATAATTTTTCGGATATTTGTCAAGATTTCTAAGAAATGTGTTTGTTCTTTCAAATATCTTTATTAACTCCTCTCTGTTTCTTGGATAAGCCATTTCCAAGCGAGGTATATTTTTCTTCTTAAGCAGGTATGCTAAAAATTTTGGAAAGTTTCCTGTACCTATTCCACCATAGAGCAGTATTGCACTGTTTAATGGATCATACATTCTTGTTCTTTCTTTCGGTGCTCTGCCTAGTATAATAACTGCTTCCGCTTCTTGTATGATATGGTCTGCTAATGTAAGTCTTCCCTTTATTCCTGAAGGTACTTCCGTTCCAACATATTGGTTTCCTGACTGTACTAGTGTCCCTGTTAAATTATATAGCGAGGAGTCACGATCAATAACTTCATCATCATAAGGATCCTTTTTTCTTGCTTTTTCAGGTGACATTTCATACATTTGTAGGGGTGTGTGTCCATTTTTGTATATGAGATTTGTTATTAAAACACCACCTTCAGGTATCAATGCTATTTTCATAGAAAAACTCCAATATGTCGTGTGATTATTTATAATTTATAAGTGTTTTTCATTATATTATTTACTAAGTATTAAATTTTTACTAAAACTTTATTAAATTTTTTTTACATAGTTACTATTAATATTTTATGATAATATTGAAATAAAATTATGAGGTTACTTTGATGACTGAAGAAAAAAATATGCCTAATTACTCAAAACCTACCGGAGAAAGTGGTGAAGATTTACTTGATTTGATGGATAAAGATCATACACCAATAGCATTGTGGAGTTACCGGAATATGGATATATGTGATGATGATGTTCTCGTGGATGTCGGTTGTGGCAGTGGATTAAACGTTAAACGTCTGCATGAAAAATCATCTAAAGCTAAAACCTACGGTGTTGATTATAGTCCTACCTCTGTAAAAAAAGCCACGGAAAAAAATCAGGAACTTGTTGATAGTGGTTGTATTGAAATAATTGAAGCTGATGTTCAGCAATTACCATTTGATGATGAAAGTGTTGATGTCGTCACGGCATTTTCGACAATATTCTTCTGGCCAAATATAGTTGACTGTTTCAGGGAAGTTAAACGTGTACTTAAACCAAATGGTAAATTTTACATGGTTCAGGGTTTTAATCAGGTTACTCCTGAAATAGAAGAGGATACACGTAATGAAGACTGTACTTTCCTGAATGATGAGGAAATTAAGGATTTGCTGCTTGAAGCAGGTTATTCCTGTTCAACAGCATTTATAAGACAACGTGAAGATAATAAAAAAATCATCAAAAGAACTGATGGTAAAAAGTCCTGTGAAAAAATAGTTGATGATTTATATGGGGAAAACATTATAAATGAAGAGGCATCACAAAGTCCTGAATGGCTTTGTATGTTGGGTATTAAATAATCCTTGTCTTTTTGTGACAATTATATAAAAAAGTATTACTTTAAGTAGTTATATTTAATAATATTTAGAAAGATAATTCATATTATATTTTCTCATTATTATGCAAATCAGAATAAAAAAATTATTGGAGTAAAAATATTATGGATGACGGAGCAAATTTTTCAAAACCTGAAGGTAAAGCTGGAGAAGAATTGATTGATTCTATGGACATTAACCATACTCCTGTTTCATTATGGAGTTTAACGAATCTTAAAGTAAATGAAGATGATGTAACATTGGATATTGGTTGTGGCAGTGGACTTAACATTAAACGTTTATATGAAAAATCACCTAAAGCCAAAAGTTACGGTGTGGACTATAGTAGTACAAGTGTAAAAAAATCCAAGCAGTTAAACAAAGAGCTTGTAGAAAGTGGTGATGTGGAAGTATTGGAGGCAAATGTTATAGACATGCCATTTGAAAACGGTACTTTTGATATCATAACAGCCTTTGAAACTGTATACTTCTGGCCGGATTTGGTTAATTCATTCCGTGAAGTAAAACGTGTACTGGATGATGACGGTAAATTCTTTATTGTTATGGATGCAAATGGTTGTTACACTCCTGAACTTGAGGAAATAACCAAAAACGAAGACTGTACTTTTTATACTGATGAAGAATTAAAAGATGTACTGATGGATGCAGGTTATTCATGTATAACATCCTTTGTCAGAAAAAGAAAAGATGATCAAAAACTCATTAAACGATGGAATAATGGAAAATACTGTGAAAAATTATGTGATGAAGGATATTCTGACGATAATTTTGTTGAATTTTCAGAAGAAGGTTTTCCAAACAGTCCTGAATGGTTCTGCATAATAGCTAAAAAATAATAATTAATTTCATTCCTTATTTTTTTATTTTTTTTACTAAAAAAAGTTTTTTTTATGATAATTTTATTCGAAGAGGATATTTAAGTAATATAATCTAAAAAAAGATAGAAATAAGTTATAACTTATTGATATCATTAAAAATCACGATATCATCGGCTATAACTTCAAGTAAATCTTTATCATGGCTTACTGCTAGAATTCCTATGTTATTTTTTTTACAGTAATCTAATAATGCATCCCAAATTTGCACTTGGGTTACTGCATCTAACATAGTACTGATTTCGTCAGCAATAATGAATTTTGTTTTAGGATTCAAAGCTCTTAAAATACTGAATCTTTGTAATTCCCCTCCAGATAATTCATTAGGCCAACGACCGAGCCAATTTTCTTTCAATCCAAAAGTATCCATTAACTCTTGAGGAGGATTCCAGGATTCCTCTAATACTTTGTGCATTTTCCATTTGGGATTCATGGTTTTTTCGGGATGTTGGAAAATTAATTGTGCAGGATGATATCCTTTATTGTCAATAACTTCTTTATCCAGACTTACAGTTCCAGTATAATTTGTTATATAACCTGACATGATTTTACACAATGTACTTTTTCCACTTCCACTGTCACCCATTAATCCTATGACTTTATTATCCGGAACACTGATTGAAATGTTTTTTAAGATAGGTTTATCTTTTTTATAGGCAAAAGAAATATTATTAGCATGAAGATACATTTTAATCAGCCTCCTTTTTAAAGTTATGACAACGTATCATTGCACCATCGTATTCAATGAGTTCTGGTTTAACTTTAAGACATTTATCAGTTTTTAACGGACAGTTTTCATGGTATACACAGCCTTCAACTTCTTCTAATGGTTGAACTCCTTCGGTAAGTTTAAAACCGTTTTTAGGGAGAGCTTCCATTAATGCCCTTGAATAAGGGTGCAAGAGGTTTTCATGGTTTTTGAAGTTTTCAACTGTGTTTATTTCTATAACATATCCTGAATAGAAAATTGCTATTCTGTTAGCAGTTTTTAGAGCTACATCTATTTCGTGAGTGATAAGAAGTACTCCTTTACCATCTTCTGCTAACGTTTTTATGTCTTTAATGGTTTCTTCTACACTTTTTTCATCAAGACCTGGTGTTGGTTCATCAGCTACTATAAGTTTAGGGTTTGATAGTAATGCTGTTGAAAGTAGTACTTTTCTTGCCATTCCTCCTGATAATTCGAAGGGATACATATCATCTACTTCTTCAGATAGACCATATTTTGCAAATATTTCCCTTTGATGTTTAAGTGCTTGTTCTTTTTCTTCTTTAGCAACATCACCAATAGCCTGTTCACTAACTTTCATTAAAGGATCAAGATAGTTCACTGATTGAGGTATAAGACATATTTCTTTTCCCCGTAAATTTTCTTTGTCTTCTTGACTCATTACATTTCCTTTATATGAAATAGTTCCATCACATATGGCATTTTCTGGTAGAATACCTAGAATGGCATGTGCTAATAAACTTTTTCCACTACCACTTGAACCAAGTATTGCTACTACTTCACCTTCTTCAACACTTAAAGTTAAATCAGAGATTACTTTTAGGATGTGTTGTTCTAATCCTTGTAAATATTGCGTGAATGAAATTGAAACATTCTTTACTGCTAATAACTCATTATCCATATTATAACCTCCTCTTTATTTTTGTGCTTTAGTAGGGTCAAGTAATTTTTCTACTTGTTCACCGATTATATCAAATAGTAATACTACTATTAATAATGCTAATCCTGGGAATAATGCTAACCACCAGTATCCCATTGAAAGATATCTCATTGATTCAGAAAGAATGATACCGATTGCAGGTTCGTGTGGTGATAATCCGAATCCGAGGAATGTTACACTAGCTTCGTGCATAATTGCGTGTGGGAATATAAGTAATGTTCCTACAATAATTTGTGTAACTACGAGTGGTAATATATGTTCTTTTGCAACCCAAAGATTTCCTTTACCAAGTTTTCTTGCTAAATTAACATATTCTGAAGTGTTAATTTCTTTAATTTCCACTCTAAGAACTCTTGCAAGTGATGTCCAGTGTGTGAAACCTACACCTATAATTACACCAATTGCACCTTTACCTAAACATAATGATATTAATATGAGTAATATTAAGTGCGGAATTGATGCGAATAAGTCAATAAGCCATGACATGAATTCATCACCATATTTGTTTACACTTGAAACAAAAGCCATTATAATAGCAACTAAACTTGAAAGTATTGATGAAAATGCACCAATCATAATACTGAGTCCAAGACCTTTAATGGTTCTTGTTAACATGTCACGTCCCATCCAATCAGTACCAAATAAATGTTCAAAAGATGGTGGTTGTGTTCTTGAACCAAAATTTGTTACAATGGTTGTTGGATCAATTGTTAAACTAGCAACAAATATTAATATTAATAATAATGATGTTAATCCAATGATAACTAAGGTTTTTTGTCTTAAATTCATAGAATTTAAAGGATTTAAATTACTCATCATCATCACCTCTTAATCTAGGATCAACAAATCTGTATAAAATATCTGCAATAGCGTTTCCTGTAAATACAAATATTGTACTTATTATAACAATTCCTAAGAATAATGGTACGTCAGAACGTAATCCTGCAGATATGGTTGCTTGTCCAATTCCAGGGTATGAAAATACTTGTTCTACAAGTACTGCTCCTCCAAATAATTCACTGAAACTCATGAATTGTAATGTAATAGCAGGTAATAATACATTTCTTACACCGTGTCTTAATATTATGCTCCAATATTTTTCTCCTCGTGCTTTAGCAAATAAGAAATAATCACTGTTTTCAATGTTTACTAAACGGTCTCTTGTGTAGAGTGCAATGGAAGATATTCCTACAATACTCAATGTAAATGCAGGTAATATTAACCTATGTAACCATTCACCGAAGGTTACTTGATCTGCCATTACTCCTGCAGGTACTGCCAGTCCTGAAGGGAACCAGCCTAACCATACTGAAAATACCATCATTACAATTAATGCAATCCAGAATGCTGGTGAAGATTGTAAAATGTAACAATATGTTTTTATGGCTTTATCAATCCATGTTCCACGTTTAGCACCAGCAAGTATTCCTAGAGCAAATCCAACAATTCCAGATATTAACCATGAAGATAGCATTAAAGCAAGAGATGCTGTGAATTTTTCTAGTATTACTTGTGCTACAGGAATTCTGTATATTAAAGATGTTCCTAAATTACCTTGAGCTAAATCACTGAGCCATCCAATTACTTTGTCTTGTATAGGAACATTTACTCCCCAATATTCTCCTAATTTAGCTATTTGATCAGGTGTTGCTAACATTTCTCCTAAATATGCTTTAACAGGGTCTATCGGTGAAATTTCTATCATTATAAAACTAACTGCTGCTACAACAATCAGTAATATTAATAGTCTTATTATTTTATATCCTAAAAATTTCATTAATTTATTAGAATTAATATTAACACCCCTTATTGAGTTAATATTATAAAAAAAAAGTTTAGAGTAATAAATTATTACTCTATTTATTCTGATTCTTCACTGGTACCATTGTCAACATGTTTCCAATCGTAAATGTTACCCCAAATGTCTCCACCGTGAGGATAAATTGTTCTTGTATCATCAGAAAGATCTAATGAATCACTTACGAAGAATAAGTAATCTGTAGAACCAATCCATATGTATCCATTTTCTTCTTGGCCTGCTCTAATAGCATTTGCCCAACTACTATATGAAGATTCTAAGCTTTGACTTCTAGCTTGATTAATATATGAATCAACTGCACTGTTGTTAATACATGAAGGGTTAAGACCAAGTCCTCCATGAGCTACTTCAGAATCGAGTTCATTATATATTACAGAAGGATCGTTACTACCGAATGCCATTACAATGGAATTTGTGTTTGTAGTAAGAGCCATTTCATCCCATGTTTTACCTTCAGGGATAATTTCAATACCTAATGGTTTTGCTTGTTCAGCAAATTGAAGTGCAACTGCTTGTCTGGTGTCATCGTCAGATGGGTAATCTAATTCCCAAGAAGCTTTTACACCATCTTTTTCAACTATTCCATCACCATCAGTATCTTCCCATCCTGCATCTGCAAGGATTTGTTTTGCTTGATCAACGTCACCATCAGTTAAGTTGGTTCCAGTAGAATATGGTAAGTCTGTTGATACACCATCAAATGAAACAGTACCAAGACCATATTGAGCCCCATCAATAATTGCTTGACGGCTAATACCTACGGATAATGCTTCTCTTATAGCTGGATCTGCTGTTATATTGTTTCCGATAACTCCGCCATCTTCAGTAGTTTGTCCTTCATCAGCTACTACTGGTAATGTGATTGCTCTTACATCCACTGAAGGATAACTGACAGAGTGCATTCCTTCAATTGTTTCGTTGTGGAAAGATAAAGGAAGTTCTACAAGGTCTAATTCTCCTTTTTGTGCTGCTGCAAATGCTGCATCATGATCTAACCAAAGGTTAGTAATTTTTGTGTAATATGGTTTTTCACCATAATAGTTTTCGTTAATTTCGAAGATTGCTTGTTGTCCTTTGTCCCATTGTACTAATTTGTATGGTCCGGAACCTACTGGATTTTCACCGTAGGTTGCATTATCATATGAATCAGATGGAACAATACCTAATTGTGTTAATTTGTAAATAAATGTTGAATCAGGTTTGTTTAATGTGAATTTTACTGTGTAATCATCAACAGCAGTTACATCTTCCATTGAAGATAAATCAATTACTCCATTTTCAGCTGCTGTTTTGAATGAGAATACAACATCTTCTGAAGTTAATGGGGTGTCATCAGTGAATTTGATATCATCACGTAATTTAACTTCCATTGATTGTGCATCGCTAGCCATTGTGTAACTGGTTGCAGCATCATTTACAATACTTGCATTTCCATTTACTTTAAATAATCTGCTCTGTATTAAAGGTTCTACTTGGTTACCTGAACCCCATCCGGTCAATGGATCAAATCCACCTTCAGGTTCACCACTGTGTATATCTACTGCCATTACTAATTCGTTATCAGCTCTTTCTGTTGAAGCTGTATTTCCATTCATTGAAAAAGCAGCTATTCCTAAAATTGCAAGAATAACAATAATGGCTCCAATAATTATTTTTTTATCCATAATTTAGCCTCTTGAATAAAAATACTATTTTTATAATGTTTTTCTATTATACAGGGTTTATAATAGTTATTATACATTATTGCCTCTTAAAAATAGTTTTATCATTATATAAATTTAGTTATGAAGAGTAGTAATCAATGATTATTAATCTTCATGTTATATTTTCTCATACTTATTAAGTTATTAATTAATTACAATTACAAAAAAGAGTGGTTTTGATTATTTGGTATAAATAATGGGGATTTTTAAAGTAGCATATTTTTTTGAATAATTTTAATCACATATTTTTCAAAAATTTAAGTTTACTTTATTTTTTTTTAAATTATAATTAATTATTTATTAATTTATCCTTTCCTAAATATATACTTTAATACTTTTTGCTAGTTTTTTAACCTAAAAGTAATACAATATTACAATAAAATATTAAAATATTTTTGTATTTTATGATTAAAAATAAAGTTATATTATTTTTTTTAAGAGAAAAGAAGTATTTTTGTTAGTGGTGGTGATAATAATATTCATAAATAAAAATAATAAATAAACTCCTAATTTCTTATAGTTTACCTATTTCTTCTAAGATTATACTAGAAATATAATCCATATTTTTTTCAGTTAATGAATTTACATCTAAATTTTTTGTTTCTATTATAACACATGCTTTTTTGATTCTATTATAATTAGGACCTGTTGTTATTATATTACCATCAATTTCTATTCTTTGTCTTATATTGTAAGCTAATTTTTTTGCTTTACTTTTACTTTCAACAGTAATCATAGTGTTCAATCCATGATATTCAGGATAAATTACATTATGGATATCATCTTCTGATAACAGTTTAACTAGTTTGTCTTTTAAATATTGGTTCATTTCAATGGTTTTTTCTCTTATTTCAACAGATTTTACTATTTCATGAGATATTCCTGCACAAGTTATATTATCTGCCTTTAATGTTTTTAGTATATGTTTGTTAAGTTCTATTTTTTGAGTAATATTGTTTATAAATCCACCATTTTCGATATTGATAATTTTAGGACTTCCTGTAGAAGCCACTTGGATATCACCATAATTATATATTTCTTCATCACCCACAGAACCTGAAATATCTACAATTAACAACACATCATATATATTACATACTTCCTGTATCTCTTTTAATGGTTGTTTTGCAGTATATCCTGCTAAGCTTGTAATATATAACGATTTAATCTCATGTTCTTTAAGATATTTTTCTAATTCTTTAATATTCACAACACCATCATCAGTTGGAAGATACTCTACTTTTTTATCAAATATTTCACAGGATTTTATAAAACCGTTCCAACCTCCTTGATCAGCAACAAGTACAGGTTCACCTATTTTTTCAGCAATAACTAAAAGACAACTGTTGGCGCTGTTTAAGATATGTGTTTCATTGGATTTTGTTAATTTTTGTATTTTATTAACAGCTACTGAATAATAATCTTTTTTACTTCCAACAGCATCTTTCATAATTTCTGCAGTATCATCACTTATTTTCTTAAAGTTTAACATTTATCTCGCCTATGAAAAATATTGATCTAATGTTGTTTGTCTTTCTTTTAATACTTCATCCAATAATTGACTTGCTTTTCTAAAATCTTTAACACTTAACTTTAACTTTGTTTCAATATAATCCAGTGATTTTTTCATTGTTTCAAATTCTTTAGGTTTTGTTTTCATAGCATGTCTGATATTTTCTCTAACATTAAACACACCTAATGGTATGTAATCTTCGTTAGCTTCTCTAAATACAATACATCCTGCCTGTAATTTGTCTTTTTCTAATTGTTCAAGTATTGCCATTTTTGCAGTGTAGTAACATCCACCTACACGAGAATATTCTGTCTTTCCCTTGTTATGTTCACAATCTGTGAAAATCATTGTTCCTTTTCCTTTAACATCTAAAAATGCTTCCATCCATTCATACTGCCATTGTGTTGGCATTTCTAATATTGCGTAGTAATTGTTTAAACTTTCAAATTCATATACTCTGAATATGTCTAAAATATCATAATGTTTTACATTTGAAAGTAATCTGTCTGCTATTGTACTGTCAACAGCTGTTATGGACCATCGGGTAGGCACTAATTTTCTATTTTTCTTTTCACCCATTGTTCCTACAGAAAATGCTTTTTGTATCTGTGAAAAAGGAATGTCTTTATTATGCAATATCTCAACAGCATCTGCAGCTTTAAGATCAGTGTCATAATATGCTTTTTCCAGTTGATGATCCCATTTCACATTATCAATATCAAACTTTTTAAGTTCAGCACTAGGGCCATGAGGAGCATTTTCTGCACTAAATGTCATACCTACTGGTTTTTTATTAAATTCTGCTTCACTTGCTATGGATTTTGAAGCCATGGATATTTCCTGTAATTTTTCAATGTAATTATTTTCTAAATCTTTTATACCGATTGTTTGTTTTCCACGCACTAAATTTAATCTATAACCAATAATATCCTGTTGTGATGCATTTGTAGCTATCCATTCTTCAGGTTTATCCATTATTGCAGAATCATCATAGCTTGGAGCAAGTAATGGTCCGGCAAATACTTTAGGATAATTATAACTGCCTATGAACACGGAAGGAGGGGTTGTTCCATCAATTTCTTTACCAATTTCCTTTGTTCTCATGTTGTATAATTGTTTTGTTATTTTTTTCAAGTATTGGTATTTGCTGTCAATCATGGAATTTTACCTCCTTCATCTATTATTATTTATCTCTTTTTTCTCAATTATTAATATATTGTAAAAACAAAGTACTTATTATGAATAATGAAAAGTTGTTTGAAAACAAGATAGGGGTTATTGGTGCAGGACATATTGGTCGGGCATTAATACTTAAATTATTGGAAAAAGGATATCCTTATGATAATATACAGTTAACTTATAATGGCTCAATTTTTACATTCAGTGATATTTCAGATAATAATCTGATTGATATGATTTCATCTAATGCAGAGATTGTAAAAACATCTTCAATTCTTATTCTTTCAGTACCACCACAATCATTTAAACCAATAGGATTCTTTGATTTACCAAAAGATTTGCTTGTTATCTCTTTTATGGCTGGAATAACAACAGAAACTATTAAAAAACAGACAGGTTCTGATAATGTTGTACGTATTATTCCAACGGGTCCGGATACAATTACAAATTCTCAGGCAGTAGCAGGAGTTTATGGTGATAATGAAGTAGCTAAGGAATTATTTGATTTATTGGACTTTGATTATGTTATGGTTGATGATGAAGATAAAATGGATTATATTGCTATTGCCGGTTGTTTGCCTGCAATATATTGTAAAGTAGATCCAGAATCTGATGAAAATATTGAAGCAGTAAATAAGATTTCTGAAGAGTTTCCAGAATTCAGAGATATTGCTAAGAAATGTGAAAAATTAGTTCCTGAAGAAAACAGGGATGAATTTGTTTCTAGAGTTACAACTCCTGGTGGAGTAACTCAAGCAATACTTAATGGATTAATTGGTGGAAAATCCTTGTATGATTCATTGTTGATGGGAATTGAACGAAATAAGGAATTATCAAATAACTAATTTTATATTAATTTAATTCTATTTTTTTTTAATTTAGTTATGTTATTCAAAAAAAAGTATAATGTTATCAAAAAGAAAATAATTTTTATAGTTTTAGGATATTTGGAGTTTTTATTTTCTTTTTGTTTTTTTTTAGATTAATAAGGAGTGGTTAAGTTATAGACTACATTATAATCGTTTTTTATAATAGGTGATTTGTATATTTTTAACTATTTTTATTCAATGGAGTATTTAATAGTTTTTTTGAGTGATTTGTAGTCTGCCATTTAACTCGGCTTTTGGACTAAGAGTTAGGTTTTATTTAATAGGATATAATTATTTTTAGGAAAACCTAAATTCTTAGTCAATTAAATGTTGTACTCAATACTATATAAAGGTTTTGGTATACCTAAAAATATTTCTTAAACTAAAACAATTAAAAAACTAAAATTATATGAAAATAGTTCTAAAAAATAAAGGGGGATGTGTAGTATACTTTTTATTAAAAAATAACTTTTATTCATTCTTTGTATTTCCTAATAAGTAATATATTAATTGTTCCGCAGTTCTACCAGATTGAGCACCATGACTTCTTACCCAAATATTAGCTTCACGCTCTAATTCTTCATCACTCAATTTTATTTCAGGGTATTTTTTTGCCAAAGTTTTCACTATTTCAAAATACTCTTTCATACTAGGTTTATTATAACCTATGGTGACTCCAAACCTGTCAACTAATGATAATTTTTCTCTAATGGTATCTGAATGATACATTTCTGTATTGCTGGATGTATTAACTCTTTCATTCCATGTTTCCTTGATAAGGTGTCTTCTATTTGAAGTTGCATATATCAAAACGTTATCAGGATTAGTTTCCAGTCCTCCTTCAATTAAAGCTTTAAGATATTTGTACTCACTTTCACTCTCTTCAAAGGATAAATCATCCATATATAAAATAAATTTATAATTACGATTTTTTATTTCAGATATAATCTTAGAAAGATATTTTGTCTCATGTTTATAAACTTCAATCATTCTAAGGCCCTGCGAATAATATTGGTTTAATATTGCCTTAATACTGGTACTTTTACCGGTACCTGCATCACCATACAATAATACATTGTTGGCCTTTTTACCATTAACAAATGATTCAGTATTGTGGATTAATTTTTCTTTTTGTAATTCATATCCTACAAGATCATCTAAAACAACATCATCAAGAGATGTAATAGGTATTATGAAATCTTTATCTTTATCATGTGATATTCGGAATGCTCGGTTTAATCCATATTTTCCAACACCATATTTTTTATAGAAATCTGTTACAACATCAAACATTTCATCTTCTGTTGTTACTTTTTCTATATTTGAACTTAATTCCTGCACTTTAAAACTAACATCTTTATTGAATAACTGTTCCTTTTTAATTATAGCATTATAATTGGTTATTGTGCTGAAACAATCAATACCTAATTCTTCTTCTATTACTGTAAAATCATAATTAAATAATTTTAGAAATATTTGGAAGTCATGTTTAACAAATTCATTTACACTTCCTTCTTTTTTACCAATTTTCTCTGATACTAATGTGAACGGATTTTCAGTAGTGGCTAATAAATAAGACAAATAGTTGTGCCATAAATTATCATTGAATCCGTAATTAGTCGAAAGAAGAAGTAAATTGTTTATTTGGGTGTAAATATCACTTATTAATTCATTTTTATCATATTTTCCATTTTCAAAGCATTTAAATATTTCAGATAGATTAACTAATATGTTATCATCTATATTTTTATAAACTATAAGTTTTGAAATTAAATTATGCATGGTAATCACGTAATAAAAAAAATAGTTAAAAAAAAGATTAAGGTATGAATTTATTCAAATTCAATTGTACTTGGTGGCTTATTACTTAAAGATAATGAAACATGGGTAATTTCAGGTACGTTTGCAGTAATTTCCTGTGATACTTTATGTAAGAATGGCCATGGTATGTCAGGAACATTTGCGGTCATTGCGTCAAATGATTGTACCATTCTTATAACAACAAGGTATCCGAAGTCTCTTTGATCTCCTTTCACACCAGTTACTTTACTGTCTGTTAATACTACGAAGTATTGCCAGAGGTCTTTATGTAATCCTTCAGCTTCAACATGTTTGTTTAATATAGCATTAGCTTCTCGGCATATTTCTAATTTCTCTTTGGTAAGGTCTCCAAGTACTCTTACAGCTAAACCTGGTCCTGGGAATGGTTGTCTGTGTACAATTGCATCTGGAAGGTCTAATTCTTTACCAACTTCTCTTACTTCATCTTTATATAATTCACGTAAAGGTTCAATTATTTCAAGTACTAATCCGTCAGGGAGTGTTACATTGTGGTGTGATTTTATTTTTCCTTCACTTTCAATCCAGTCTGGTGCAATGGTACCCTGTAATAAATATTTTGCACCTGATTTTTTAGCTTCTCTTTCAAAGACTTCTATGAATTTATGACCAATTATTTCACGTTTTTTCTCAGGATCTCTTACACCTGCAAGAGCTGCAATAAATTCATCTTCAGCGTTTACTAATTTGAAGTTAAGTCTGTCTTTAAATGTTTCTTCAACTTGTTCTGCTTCACCTTTTCTTAGAAGACCATGGTCTACAAATATAGCTTCAAGTTGGTCACCAATTGCTTCAGAAGCAAGTACACTTGCAACACTGCTGTCTACTCCACCAGATAAAGCAATTATAACTTTTTCATCTTTAACTTCTTCTTTGATGTTTTTTATTGATTCTTCTATAAATTTTTTGGTATCCATCATCATTTTATTCACACAACCTTATTTTTTACATAATTTGTAGAAGTTTTCAAATATTTCTCCACCTCTAGGTGTATGTTGAACTTCTGGATGGAATTGTATTCCATAAATGTCTTTTTCTTTATGTTTCATAGCTTCAATAGCACATTTGTTAGAACTGGCTAATATTTCAAAGTTCTCAGGTAATTTTACAACTTCATCTTTGTGGGAAGCCCATACTTTAAGGGAATCACCAACATCCTCAAATATACCAATTTGTTTTTCTATATTCAAATCTATTTGGGCATAACTTTCTATTTCTGCAGAAGTTGTCTCACCACCAAAGACATTAGCAATAATTTGATGTCCTAAACATATACCTAATATAGGTACATCTATTTTTTTAATAATGTCCTCACAATTACCTATGGTTTCAATAGAAGGGCCACCACCTAAAATAATACCTTCAGGATTCATAGCTTCAATATCTTCTAAACTTGTTTCGTTAGAAACTAATTTGTTTTCTATACCTAAATAGGTTAATGTTCTAGATATTCTATGATTGTATTGTCCAAAATTATTAATAATAACAATGCTCATATTAAATTCCCGTGT
>AUXO012725652.1_pt1 | contig 21779 bp, 21 predicted proteins | sample 768731 | NCBI WGS metagenome assembly AUXO01 (sample SAMN02715735, study PRJNA202380) | gut metagenome | biome: sheep rumen | host: Ovis aries | place: New Zealand: Palmerston North
ACACCGTCTACAGTTGTATCGGGAGAAAAGAGGTACTTGAGACTGTTACCCGAACCTACTATATGAGGATAGCCATCTGCTCCGAGATCAGACTGCACTATGCCCTGAACAGCTCTGTTTCCTGAATACTGAGGGTTTGCATTATAATCACCCGCATAGCTGTTCTTATCAGGATGATACTCCTGATAAATTACTTTACCATTTTCATCCTTCTGCACACGATTGTAAACCGTTGAGCCGCCTGCCACTACCTCTCCATCTGCACCAATAGGGACAGGCGTACCATAAGCAAAGAATAGGATATCATCCTTAGCTGTCCTACCGGTATTAATGCCTTCATACAAAACATTATTATGTTCATAAGGCGGACCAATTAGCTCCCTTTGACTATTCTCAGCATAACCATAATGGTTTGAAGGATCATCACAGCCGCTGTAATCGAACAGTGTGAACTTGATACCTTCTGCAATGTTATCCACCGTATTAATAGTAGGAGGAAGACTTGATGAATCGCCATCAGCGAACATACTCGGGATATCAACAGAATCTGAAAGAAGCATTGGCTGAATATTCTCAGCAGCGAGATCCGTCGCAGTTATCTCATTCTCAGGAGACGATTCTACAAACTCGGTTGCTGTTTCAACAGCAGCTTCTTCAGCCTGACTGTTTTCCTCATCCTTATTATCGCCTATCACTATATCACCATTCGGATTGATAACAGCACCTTCGATAACGACCTCATCCAAGTCGTCATTGCTCAACAGTTCACGTCCTTCAGAATCAATATAGCATTCCTCATCATGAACATGTTCCGTCTTGCCGCAGACGAGTTTGGTTTCATAGCATTCATCGCTGTGAATATGGTTTTCATCCTCTTCAAGGCCGCATACAAGCTGTTTTTCATAGCACTCATCGGTATGTTTGTGTTCTTCCTGACCGCATTCCGACTCGTTAGCCATTGTAATACCAACGCCGTGAAGCGACCATGAAACTCCGGAAGTTACAAACAGTGAAAGCACCAGCACAAGCGAAGTAAAGCGCCGTCGTCTGCTTCTCTTCTTACTCACTCCTTCATAAAAATTATTTTTCATTGAGAATCCGTCCCTCCCTTCGTTGTATTCATCGGCCAGATCCTGAAAAGGACCTTTCCGACTATTTGCTCCTTACCGATGCATCCTATGTCTGCATTTCTGCTGTCCACAGAAAGCATACGGTTATCTCCGAGAATGAAGTACTTGTTATCAGGCACTTCATAAGGAAAAGTGAGATCACATTTTCCTATACTTTTCTCTATAACGTAAGGTTCATCGATAAGTTCATCATTAACGTAAACACTGCCGTCATTACCTATTGAAATGACATCTCCGGGTTTTCCGATAACACGTTTCAGGAGCATTTTGTTCTGCCATGAAACGCAGCAAAGGTCTCCGTATGAAACGCTGTTTGATTTTGCAGTGACAAGAATATCGCCGTCATTCAGTGTAGGTTTCATGCTGTCTCCCGAAACCTGAACGACGGGGAAAAGCAAAGTAGATGCAAGGACCGCAGCCGCCGCAACGACTATCAGCACTGAAAGAGTATTGATTAGAGTCCTTACGAATCTTTTCCTGTATTTTATCTTATTAAGCTCTGATTCCACCTGTTCAACAGATGGGAGCGTGACATCAGCTTTCTTTTTCAATGACATTCAACATTACCTTTTTCTGATATGTCTATTTCTTATTTTTAGAAGAATTCTTACGAGCCTTAGCGAGTATTTCGTCGGCCTTTTTTCTGGCATTGCTCAAAATATCATCAGCTTCTTTTTTTGCTGCATCGGTTATTTCTTCGGTGCATTTTCTTTTCACCTGATCGATATAATCATCGGCAGTTTTCTGAGCTGTTTCAAATAGTTCATTAAGACTTACAACAGCCTCTGCGATAGAACCCGAATTCTTTATCTTAAGCTCTTTGGAATCAAGCTGGGCTCTGAGAGAATCTATCTCCTCTTTCATCTGCTCCTCATTTTTCTGATACTCATAAATGATCTCTATCAGTTCAGAGCGGCGGAGTTTCTTGAATTCCTTATCAGTCATGTGGTTCACCTATATAAAAATAATATGATGTACAAGGGAGCTATTTACAATTTGTAGAAATCGTGATTTTGTTTACTCATCAACAAAAAGCTGAACGATTAAAGTTTTACTACAGATTGTTTACTTGTTCCCCCTTAAATTACTTTTTCATTATATCACCGACGCTATGTTTTGTCAATTTATTTTGGCATTTTTTTACGTTTACGGCCGAATTTAATGCATTACATACCAATAGAAACGCCGTTTGTTGTGCAACATGACTATATGTTTTTCCGATTCACAAAAAATCAATTTACAATCTGTCTATGTGCACAGATTATTTACAAATAGTATATATAGTGCTATGCAGTTGACTTTACAAGCCTTTCAGTCAGTATTACAATTGGTATATAAAAATATTAAACATACATTTTGTACCATTACGCAACGTGAATGTGCACAACTCATCATTCTCGTTTTTATCAGATTTGACAGTTTTTTTATTTTTAACAAGTTGTTTTTCCCACTTTGATTGACTTTGTCCGCCCTTTGGTTGTATAATGGGTAAAGAGAATTTCTATTTTTATATATGTTGTCCCATCGGAGGTATGTATGACTGATAAAGAACTTCGCAAAGCAAAAAAGGATGAACTTATTGAGATGCTTTACTTTCTTAGGAAAGAAGTAGACGAGCTGAAAGAAGAAAATACTGCACTCAGGGCAAAGCTCCTGATCGCAGAATCTGCTCCCAGTGAAGACAATGAACAGATTTAATTCTCTCGAAGACATACCTTCCGCCGATCAGTTCAAACGCGAACTTAACAGGATACGTTATAAAAAAGGATTTTTCAAAACCTTAAAAAGTACGGTCAGTTCTCTGGCAGTTACCGCTGCAGCAGCTATAATCCTGTCGGAGGTCTTTCTGCCCGTGGTAAGAGTCACAGGTTCAAGCATGGAGCCTGTGCTTTCCAATTCACAGATAGTCCTCTGCAATAAATTCAGAACAGCAGAACGAGGAGACATAATCGCTCTCTATTATAATAAGAAGCTGCTCCTGAAAAGAGTTATTGCAGTTGCAGGTGACACCATTGATATCGACGAAAACGGCGCAGTAAAACTTAACGGCGAAACACTCGATGAACCTTACGTTTCAGTTCAGGCTCTCGGCGAATGTGACATCGAATTTCCATACACCGTCAAGAAGAACCGCTGGTTCGTAATGGGCGATAACCGCGAACTATCCGTGGACAGCAGATATTCCGCTTTCGGCTGTGTGCCCGATGAGAATATCCTCGGAGTCGTCGAATTCAGACTGCTTCCTTTCGATCAGCCGCACTTCCTTGAGGATGCAGGTGGTTAAGATGAAAAAAAAACGATCGGATATCCTCATAACGATATTTCTTGTTGTTATAATGCTCATCGGTGTTGCAGTTTTCTTTTATCCAGCTTTCAGCAACTGGTGGAATGCAAGAGTTCAGACTCAGATCATCGATAACTACAACAAAGCTGTCGGAAACCTCGATAACTCAGAGAAGGAGAAACTGCTCGAAAAGGCAAGGGAATACAATTCCGCTCTTGACGAGCTTGCAGATCCTCTTGCCGATTACGAAAATGTTTCAGGATATGAAGATATCCTCGATATCACAGGCACAGGTATCATGGGATATATCGAGATACCCAAGATAAACGTATATCTCCCTATATACCACGGTACAAGTCCCGAGGTGCTCAACGTTGCGGTAGGACATCTTCAGGGTTCGTATCTCCCTATCGGTGAGATTGGTCACCATTCGGTAATCTCAGCTCACAGAGGTCTGCCCTCAGCAAAGCTCTTTACCGACCTCGACCAGCTTACAGAAGACGACAGATTCAGTATCACTATCCTCGATGAGGTGTATACTTACGAAATAGACCAGATAAACGTAGTACTCCCTACGGAAAACAGCCTTCTCAGAGCAGAACCCGATATGGATATAGTAACTCTGATGACCTGTACCCCCTACGGCATCAATACCCACAGACTTCTCGTAAGAGGACGCCGTGTGGATACAGTAACTGCCGAGGACGAGAACCATAAAGTTGTAAGGATACCTGCGGATGCTGTTATCATCGATAATATGACTACACTTCCGTTTATTATCATTCCTCTGATAGTTATCCTTATCCTCGTCTGGATAAAACAAGGCAAATATAAAAATAAAAAGTATATGTCAGGATATACTGTAAAAAAATATATAGACATTAATGAAAGGCACGGTGAAAAAGATGCAGGTCAAAAATAAAAAAGCTTTATCCGCTTTGTCAATTATAGCAGGGATCCTGCTTATTGTTCCCATGTTCCGCCCATACGAGGCAGCAGCGGAAAACAATAAAAAGATAACCCTTTCCTGCAGACAGGATGATACTATTTTAAACGGTATGGAGTGGACTCTGTATCGGGTAGGCGAACGAAACGGCAATAAAATAAAATTCATCCCCGAACTGAATAACATTTTTATAAGTCTCGGAGATATGTCAGCTGAAAGAGTCAACGCTGCCGCTAAAACTATCGAAAGCTATATCGTAGCCGCAGATGTTGCCCCTACAGCGATCGGAACTACTGATACTCAGGGCGAACTCGTATTCGACGGACTTGATAACGGTCTCTATCTTGCAAGAGGTAAGACTACCCGTGTCAACGAAAAATACTACGTTCCTTCTACTCTGCTTATCGATGTTGACGGCTCGGATACTGATTTCAGCTATGATGCATACCCTAAGTTCTATTACGCTACACTCAGCGGTGAAGCAAGAGTATACACTGTCAAAAAGGTATGGGTGGATGACGACGACTCCTATCTGAAGCGTCCCGTGGACATCACAGTTGACCTCTATAAGGACGGCGCTCTTAACGATACCGTAACCCTCAGCGAAGAAAACGACTGGAAATATACGTGGAATACTCTGGACGAAATGTCCGAGTGGCTGGTAGTCGAAAGGGAGATACCCGTTCATTACGAAGTTATTATCGATTACAACCAGACTCAGTACCTTATAAAGAACTCTTACAACCCGAACTTAGTAGTTGACGGCGGAGACGAAAAAGTCACAACAACAGTTCCCGAGGCTACAATACCTCTCGTTGAAACTACAGTAACTGCCGTTACCACAAATGTTGAGACTACAACGCCTCCTCCCGGAACAACAGAGCCCCCGAAGTCGACCTCACCTTCTTCAACAGCACCTCCTCCGCGGACAACCGTTACCACAACAAGCGGAAAACTGGCTCAGACAGGACAGCTCTGGTGGCCTGTACTTCCTCTTTCATTAGGCGGTATCCTGCTTATAGGCGCAGGTATCTCACTCCGCGGCAGAAAGAAAAACGATGAAAAGTAATTCATGGATCTTAGTCGTAACACTGGGAGTATTATGCATCCTTTCAGCGTTCCTGCTTTGCTGGCACAACGTCCGTCAGAGTAAAGACGCCGCAGATGCTTCCGAAAGCGTTATTGAGATACTGAAAAACAAGATACCCGATGAATACGTCGATATCCCCGAAGCCACTCCGCCAAGCACCGAAGAGGACCTGTTCGCAGAATACGAAAAAGACGAACCCGAAAGCAATTCTGATGCAGGTATCGTTATCGACAAAAATTCCTACTGCGGATATATCAGTCTCCCCTCCCTCGGACTTGAACTTCCCGTAATGAGTGACTGGAGCTACGATAAGCTCAATATCTCGCCGTGCAGGTACAGCGGTTCGGCAGAAACAAACGACCTCATCATCGCCGCACACAACTTCTATTCGCATTTTGGCAAGATTGATGACCTTGTTTCAGGAGACCAGATAGTATTCACAAATACTCTCGGAAAAAAATATATCTACACCGTTGCTTATACCGAAGTCATTGACGGTGAAGATATCACCCAGATGTTCAGCGGTCAGTCGGAAGAATGGGATCTTACGCTGTTTACATGTACACTCAGCGGTAAAAGCAGAGTCACTGTACGTGCAGACCTCGTTCCCGAAGAGACCACCTGAAAACCTATATAACGATAACAGCCTGACAGGACGCTCCATACATGATCTGCGGAGCAGCCTGTCAGGCTGAAAGTTTTTATCACGAACCCAGAAAAAGCAGTACAAGAATATCATACGCCGAGTGAAGAAGCATAGTAAAAATTATATTCCTGCTTCGTATGAATGTCCAGCTGAAAAGTACACTCAGTCCGATGATCTGAAGGAACAGGAAATGCGTCAGGTTCTGTTCGAGAACGCCCATATGATACCAAATCGGGAAGTGTATCAGGGTGAACATCACTGCATTTACGGCTACGGGAAGTATCAGCTTGTCCGATTCCTTCATAGTGGCGTTGAGAAGCCAGCCGCGGAATACCAGTTCTTCCGAAAGACCAACCAGAATATACGGTATCAGCATTTCCCAGCGGATATCGTCGGCAAGCTTTACAGTGCCGTGAGCTCTGTAGGATACAAACAGAAAATATCCCACCATTGCCGCAAACAGCAGCCACCACCTTGCCATGAACCGATTGCTGAACATATTCGGCATCTTTATATACATGTTCTTGTTGAAAATCTTTATCAGTATAAATGCAGGCAGCGCCCATACTGCAAGCTTTACTCCGCACTTTGCAAGCTCGGTCATGAACTCCGTTCCGAAATGCGCTGACAGCTTCTCAGCAGCAACCAGCTCGAACCACGCCCATACACCGTAGAACAGTACCGTATATATAATAAGTACGGCTGTCAGTTTTTTATTTTTTATCATATGTTATCCTCCTTATTTGAGTTCAATTATATCATTTTAATAAAGCACTGTCAACTATATGCGGAAATAAGTTTCTATTTCCGTTAACTTTTTCTGTTGACACTAATGATGTAATATGTTAAAATGTTTTGTAGGATCTTAGAAACAAAGGAATGATGTTATGGATATTATACTTGCCTCTGCATCTCCGCGCAGACGCGAGCTTATGAAGCTTATAACCGAGAGCTTCACTGCTGTCTCAACTGACGCCGATGAGACTCTCCCCGAAGGAATACAGCCCGACAAGGCTTCCGAATACCTGTCCTGCGTTAAAGCCGAGGCTGCCGCTGCTTCGTACCCTGACGCCCTTGTCATAGGATGCGATACTGTTGTTATCGTGGATGACTTTATCCTCGGAAAACCTGTAGGAGAAGTTCAGTGCCGTGAGTTTCTCTCGCTGCTTTCAGGCAGGTCCCACCGTGTAATTACAGGATGCACTCTTATATATAAAGGCAACAAGCGCACATTCAGCTGCTCTACGGATGTTAACTTCCTGGAGCTCTCCGATGATGATATCGAAAGATATATCGCCACGGGAGAACCCTTCGATAAGGCAGGAGGATACGGTATACAGGGTAAGGGCGCACTTCTTATCGAGTCCATTTTCGGCGACTATTTCAATGTTGTGGGACTTCCTGTATCCATGCTAAACCGCGAACTAAACTCGTTCATAAATTCTGTAAAGGAGTAATATATATGAATTCAACTGCTTTCCACTCTGCGGATATCCTTATCCCGAAAAGTACTGCCGACATGCATAAATGGTCCGTTATCGCATGCGATCAGTACACAAGCGAACCCGAATACTGGGAGGCTGCCGAAAAAGAAGTAGGCGATGCCCGCTCCACACTGCGTCTCATCCTTCCCGAGATCTTCCTGGAGGATAAAGATGTCGCTCAGCGTATCGACAAGATACATTCCGCTATGGACGATTACCTCGCAAAAAACATATTCGACGAGTATAAAGACTCGATGATCTACGTTGAGCGAGTTCAGAGCAACGGCATAATCCGTAAGGGCATCGTAGGTGCTATCGACCTTGAACAGTACGACTTCTCAAAGGGAAGCACTTCACAGGTTCGTGCTACCGAGGCAACTGTAGTCGAGCGTATACCTCCCCGTCTTAAGGTAAGACAGGGTGCCGCACTGGAGCTTCCACACATAATGATACTTATTGACGATCCCGAGGATAAGGTCATCGGCCAGCTTAAGCCTTCCGATATGAAGCAGCTCTATTCAACTGAGCTCATGCAGAACGGCGGAAGCATCAGCGGTTATCTCGTTGACAAGGATGCTCAGGAGCGCATCGACAAGGCTCTTGCTTCACTTGCTGATCCCGATGTATTCAACAAGAAGTACGGCCTTGAAAATACACCTGTGCTCCTTTACGCTATGGGCGACGGAAACCACTCCCTTGCAACTGCTAAGGAATACTACGAACAGCTTAAGAAGTCCGCTCCCGACAAGGACTTCTCCAACCACCCTGCAAGATATGCTCTTGCAGAGATAGTGAACCTCCACAGCGACGCTCTGAAATTCGAGGCTATACACCGCCTTGTATACGATGTTGACGTAAACGGGCTCATCAGTGAGATGACTTCTGCTCTTGATCTCAGCGAAAATGCATCCGAGCAGTATTTCACCTGCTGTACTTCAGAAGGCGAAAAGAAGTATTTCATCGGAAAGACCTCATCGAACCTCTCTGTAGGCTCACTCCAGAACTTCCTTGACGGATACATAAAGTCAAAGGGCGGTAAGATAGACTATATCCACGGTACAGAGAACGTAAAGTCACTTGCTGCAAAGCATAACGGTATCGCCTTCATACTCCCAGACATGGATAAGTCACAGCTCTTCCCGACAGTCATCAAGGACGGCGCTCTCCCGCGCAAGACTTTCTCTATGGGACACGCTGACGACAAGCGCTTCTATATCGAGGCAAGAAAAATAACAGATTAATACAGTTTCCCCCTGTCAGAACGATAATTTCGTATCTTTCAGGGGGATTTCTTTAATATTACAAAAAAGTAATATTAAAATTCTAAAATGTTGTTATTCGTCATATTTCACATTCGGGCAGTTTAATTTCCACGCTTATCCGTTACATACGCACAAATATTATCCTTTTATTGACAATTCTTAAAGTTATATTTTTTTAGCTTAAGAAATACTTCAGAAATTCTTATGCAAATAATTATTGACAAACTTGAATTTATGTGCTAATATATTAGTGTATTAAGCGTATGATACAATTTACGTTGGTTTTTCAGCAGTTCTTACAAATCGTACCAATGATATTAGTTCATATTACACTAAGCATCAACCGACTGCGAACTGTTTGAACTATAACGCTTCATACATTAAAACTAATGTTAAAACGAATGTTGGATTTGGAAAGGAGAATTGTTCGTATGAACAATAAGTACATCTTAAAGGCACTGGCTGTAGTTTCTGCCTCTGCTTTAATGCTTTCAGGCGCAGTTTCCTGCGCTTCACAGACCGTTGACCTCGGTCCTACATCAGGAGCTTACACACTCGAGCACCAGACAGTTGAGAACTATATCAACGTTACAGGTACAGTTGAGGGCTCAAACGAAGTAAAGATCACAAGCGACCTTAATACAAAGGTCAAGCAGCTGAATGTTGAAGTCGGCAGCAGCGTCAAGGAGGGCGACGTATTATGCGTCTTCGACAGCTCCGATCTTCAGACAGAGTACGACAACCTTAAGGCAAGCTTTGACAAGACAGGCGAGAAGCAGCAGAGTCTCCATGAGATCAATCAGCGTGCTCTCAACACTGCAAAATCAGACAGAGATGCAGCTGTCAGCGCTGCTCAGCGTGCTATCGACAACGCAATAAGTGCCCGTGACAAGGCTTACAGCAGATACAATCAGGCTGAAAGCAGAAAGAACGAGCTCTATTCACAGTATGAACAGGCTTACAACGCTGCTTACTCAACAGGCGATGCAACTGCCGAGGCTCAGGCTTCTGCACTGTACGAACAGTATAAAATGGCTGAGAGCGAATACAATACTCTCGGTGACAGCTTAAGCACTTACGACAGCGCTATCGACGAAGCAAATGCTGCTTATGACCGTGCTGTTTCAAGCGGAGATCAGGCTGTACAGGCTGCTCAGGATACTATCAACGCAGAGAAGTTTGAAACAGACAGCTCAACTCAGGCTCAGCTCGACAAGCTTCAGGACAAGATCAACAAGTGTACAGTAAAGGCTCCTAAGGACGGTATCGTTACTACACTCAGCGTTTCAGAGGGAAGTATCCCTACTACAGACGCTATCATGACTCTTGAAGATACTTCTTCACTCCGCATAAAGGTTACTGTCAAGGAAACCGATATTCTCAGCGTACACGAGGGACAGAGCGCTGTTATCACTACAAACGCTACAGGCGATAAGGAGTTCAACGGTAAGGTCGAAAGAGTTATAAACATCTCAAGCACTTCTGCAAACGCTATCACAGGCGAAACAAAGAACAACGGATACGAAGCTGAGATCGCAGTTGACAACGCTGAGTCCGGTCTTCTTATAGGTATGAACGCAAAGGTAAAGATCGCTCTCGAATCAAAGGACGATGTTCTTGCTGTTCCTTATGATTCTATCATCGAAGAGGACGACAAGTGCTATGTATACCTCGCTGAGGGTACAGGCTCAAAATGCACTGCTAAGAAGGTCGAAGTAGAAAAAGGTATGGAGACTTCTTACCTCACTGAAATTTCTTCATCCGAACTCAAGGACGGCGACCGCATCCTCACTGATCCAAAGAATGTCGAGGACGGAAAGAGCGTCAGAGTTTCAGGAAGCTACTATGAAGCTATAACTACGGAAGCTGAGGATGACGGTGAGTAATTATGAGCAAAAGAGTCATTGAGATGAGTAACATCATCAAACGCTACTATATAGGTCAGCCTAATGAGCTTCAGATACTCAACGGCATGAATATAACCGTTCATGAGGGCGAGTTTGTAGCTATAGTCGGCGCTTCCGGTTCTGGTAAGAGTACTCTTATGAACATAATCGGCGCTCTCGACAGACCGACCGAAGGTACATACCACCTTAACGGTACTGACGTAAGCCGTCTTAACGATAAGCAGCTCAGTCAGATAAGAAATAAGGAGATAGGCTTCGTTTTCCAGACATTCAACCTTATCTCAAAATCAAATGCACTTAAAAACGTTGAGCTTCCTATGCTCTATGCAGGAAAATCACGTAAGGAACGCCGTCAGAGAGCTCTCGAGCTTCTCAAACTGGTTGAAATGTCCGATCGTGCAAGCCATAAGCCAAATGAGCTTTCAGGCGGTCAGAAACAGCGTGTGGCTATCGCACGTGCTATGGCTAACGATCCTTCTATAATACTTGCCGACGAGCCTACAGGTGCTCTCGACAGTAAAACAGGTCACCTTGTTATGGATATCTTCCATAAGCTCCACAAGGAAGAGGGCAAAACAATAGTCCTCATCACCCACAGCCCGGAGCTTGCCGCTGAAACTGATCGTATCATCACTATCAGCGACGGAAACATCGTCTCCGATACGGGATATAAGGATCCCGACAGCAATGAAACGGAGGTGAACGCATAATGAAGTTTTGGGAAAACCTTAAAATGGCACTGAGCTCTATCTGGTCCAACAAGATGCGTTCGCTTCTTACAATGCTTGGTATCATCATCGGTATCAGCGCCGTTATAACTATCACTACACTCGGTAATACACTCAGCTCTACATTCAGCAATACATTCCAGAATCTCGGTGCTTCAAACCTTATGGAAGTAATAGTTGCTCCTGATAATCCGGATGAAGAACCCGATGTTGAAGACTGGATAACAATGGATATGATCAAGGGATTCCTTGAGAAATATCCCGGCGAATTCTATTTCGGTCAGGATGTACAGGGCGGCGAAGGAAATCTTATCAACTCACAAAAGCAGACAGTAAACGTTTCTCTCACCGGTGGTGCAGAAGGTACTTTTGATTACTATAGTGTAAAAATGCTCTCAGGAAGAAAGATATCCTTCCGAGACAGTCTTGAAGACCGCCATACCTGCGTTGTTTCAGATGTATTCGTAAAACAGTATTTCAAGGACAACGAAGAACCTATCGGACAGGAGATCAGTCTCACTGTCAACGAGTCCCTCCCTGTAGAATTCACTATCGTCGGTGTTTACAAGTATAACGAAATGCTTCAGGGTATGGGTACAGGAAACACTAAGGAAGAGGATATTAAAACTCCTATGTACATTCCTTACACTATAGCAAGCGAGCTTTCAGGCACATCAGATTATGATGAATACCTCTATTACTGTATATTTACATTCGATAACTCTCTCACTCCAAGCGAAGCACAGAGTAAGATGGAAAGCTACTTTAATGAGCAGTATGAGCAGATAAAGGGTTGCGGTGTAAGAGTTGTTACAAATGAACAGGTAATGAAGGTTATGTCATCTGCTATCTCTATCCTTACAGTTATCATCTCTGTTATCGCTGCACTTTCACTTCTCGTTGGCGGTGTCGGAGTTATGAACATCATGCTCGTAAGCGTTACAGAGAGAACACGTGAGATCGGTATACGAAAAGCACTCGGTGCTAAAAAGAGTACCATTAAATCACAGTTCGTTACAGAAGCTATTATCATCTGCCTTATCGGCGGTATCATAGGAATCATCGTAGGACTCCTCAACGGCGAGATCGTTGCAGTTATCGCAAACAGCGTTATCCAGTCCGATCCGACTTATGCGGATCTCCTCGGAAACGTATCTATTACACCTTCTATCGGCGGAATAGTTATCTCGCTTATATTCTCAACTCTCACAGGTATCTTCTTCGGACTCTATCCTGCAGGAAAGGCTGCAAAGATGGATCCTATCGATGCTCTGAGATACGAATAATACTTAAGCTGACTACGGAAATTTTCCAACATTCTCTCATCCATATATGCCCCGTTCAAATGAGCGGGGCATATAGTTTTTTTCAGTATTGCACCACGACAAACTAATGTTTTTTCTTGCCTGTCATTCGTATAATTCTTCAAGAGTTAATTGGCGGAACAGCAACGAAAGTCCTTATGGAGCAGAAGAAGCCGCAATGGAGTTGAACAAGCCTTCTGCATCTGATATAATAACAATGTTAAAGTGTATACAGCACTTTTTATTTTGATCATGGGTTAGCTAAGGCTAACAGAAAGGAATTAATCATGAGTAAGATCGCAGTTGTTTTCTGGAGCGGTACAGGCAATACAGAGGCTATGGCAAATGCCGTTGCTGACGGAGCTAAGGAGAAGGGTGCAGAGGCTGAGCTCATCAGCGCTTCGGACTTCAATGCCGATTCAGTTGCAAATTATGACGCATTTGCTTTCGGTTGCCCTGCAATGGGTGCAGAGGTTCTTGAGGAAGACGAATTCCAGCCTATGTGGGATGCTGTAAAGGGCAGTCTCGCAGGCAAGAAGGTAGTTCTCTTCGGTTCATACGGCTGGGGCGACGGCGAATGGATGCGTAACTGGGAGGACGATGCAAAGAATGCAGGAGCAGATATCGCTGCTGATTCACTTACAGTAAACGAAGCTCCCGACGACGATGCTGTTGCTCAGTGCAAGGCACTTGGCGCTGCTATTGCTTGATTTTTACAAGACATTTTCAAACAATCTCCATAGAAAAGGGTACTGCTCCGGCAGTACCCTCTTTATTTTATATTTACTTGTCAGCTTATCTCTTCAACACGGACATTTGAAATGTATACAGTTGCGGAAGAACCTCTGTGTCCAAGATTGAATTCAAGGCGTCCGTTAGGATCATCCTTGTCCTTCATTTCAAATTCGTATTTGAAAGTGGTCTTTTCTGTGGGAACAGTGAGCTTTGTGTCTTCCAGATAGCGTATCCATCCGGCAGTCGGTGCAGATACACATACAACTATATCTCTTTCCTCATCTGCTCTTGCATCGAATGTGACTCTGTACTTCTTGCCCTTTATCATTGGAAGTTCAGGCTGTACCAGCTGTACCGAGTAATCAACAGTACCTTCATTCTCTGTTTTGATTATCATTGTATTGTCGCTTATCTCTGCTGAACCTTCGCCCCCTTCAAACAGAAGGAATTTCCAGTTCACATCATCGGTAAGGTCCTCGTTCTCAGCGAAATCTCCGTTGTAGATATAGTTTCCGTCCTCAAGAGGTTCACGGTAGTTTTTCTCGGGCTTTGTAACATTGGTATCGTACTGCGGTTTCTGATAAACTCTTACGTAGTCCACTTCAAACTCTGCCTTGTCGAAATCAGTGGTATCGTCAGGATCTCCGGGCCATGTACCGCCTACCGCAAGATTCATCTGCACAAAGAACGGCTGATCGAAAGGCGCAGGATAAGGCTTTTCGTCCTCGCCCTCTACCGCAGTGAACCAGTCATTTACGGTGTGGTAGAGTTCACCGTCGATGTACCAGCGGAACTCTCCCGGTTCCCATTCTACCGAATACTCGTGGAAATCCTTGGAATAGTCCGTACCTTCAAGGACGTATGTCCCCTGCTGTTCCGCATGAGGTTCACCGTAGTGGAGGGTACCGTATGCAGTATCAACACTGCTTCCAAGCACTTCCATTATGTCGATCTCTCCGCACTTAGGCCACTGTCCATAGTAGCTCTCGTCCTTCGGCATCATCCATATTGCAGGCCAGAGTCCCTGTCCTTCGGGAACTTTGGCACTTACAACGACCTTTCCGTAGGTAAAATCTGTCTTGTTCTGTCCCGTGACCTTGCCCGAGGTATAGTAGTCCTTGCCGTCCTTTTCTGACTTTATCGCCTTGATAACGAGTTTACCGTCCCTGACGAAAACGTTATCAGTTGAAGTGGTGTACTCCTGAAGCTCCTCGTTTGTCCAGCCGGGCTCGTGGGGTTCGTAATTCCACTTTGTCTCGTCCATTTCAGCACCGTCAAACTCGTCGTTCCACAGCAGATCGTAACCCGAGATCTCAGGTACATCGCTGTTTTCCTCAACCGCCGAGGTAGTTTCCGAAGAAGTCTCGGAAGCTGCGGAAGTCTCTGGCTGTTCGGATGAAGCAGCGGGTTCGGAAGTGTTTTTTTCTCCGCATGATGCAGCATTCATCAGCATTAAAGCAGCAGCCGCAGCGGAAACAGTTTTTTTGATATTCATAAAATTCCTCCTGTTTGATTTATTTTCCCTGATATTATTATATCTGAATCAGCCGCGGAAAGATAACATAATCGATTTAATTATAGCACAATCATGATGTTTTCCGTTAACTATGTCGATCAACGTATGCATTTCTGCAATCTGCGCTGCCATGAATGCAGAGTGTGCAGAAGGTATTGATTCGCTGTATAAAAACAGTTATAATAATATTACTTCAAAACTATCTCTTGCAATTAATTTCTTGTACGGACAGCAAAATAATCCACAATAATTCTTTAAGATCAATCAGTGGAACAATAACAGAAAGGTGGGAAGCAGTCATGAAGATAAAACTAATGGTAAGCGATCAGCGATATAATGAGATAGCCTCAGAGCTTATCCGCAATAACATTGAAATAGACGATAATGCAGATCTGATCCTGTCAGAGAGCAACTATTGTCCCACACATCTTATAGGCAGAAAGGGTGAGGAGATATATCGCCTGAAAACTTCTGAGATAACGCATATAGAAAGCTTTTCGCATGACGTGATCGCTCACTCGGGCGGAGAGGAATATAAGCTTAGCGAATGTCTGCGCAAGCTTATGGAGCTGCTGGACCCTAAGGAATTCATCCGCATAAGCAACTCAGTAATAGTTTCTGCAAATCATATCAAGAGCATAAAACCCGCTCTTTCACAAAAATTTGTACTAACACTGACCGACGGCTCACGGGTTGACGTCACACGCTCATACTATTACATTTTCCGTGAATTCTTCGGAATATAAAGGAGGCATTAATATGGTATTCCCGATATTCATAATTCTTTTTATCGCTGTGGCGCTTTTCATATATATAATGATATACAAGCGCAGTATCAATAAGCGTCTTGCAGAAAGTCATGAAGGGATAAAATCATCACATAAAGCAATGATGTCACCTCTGAAATTCGCCTGTATATTGCTCATTTCTGTCCTTCTTGCATATATGCTCCTCGTAACCGCGGCCTACACATCACTGTCTTTTTTCAAGGGAACAGGTACCTCCTCAGAGACGGTTGAGCCAAGACTAATGGTAAAGTCACATTTCAGCGGCGAAGATTCTATGCTCGAGCTTCTTGATCCCTCAGATGACATCCCCGGCTATACAAGGGATGTTATAGAACGTGACGGATTTCGTTTTACAGTTTATTATGACCATACAATGTGCAGCGACTTTCCTCGTATCCTGATCTATACTGAATATACTGCCGAGGCCGATAAAGATAAGACACCTTTCGTTGAAGTTAAATACGGCTATGACATGAAAAAGAAAAATTTAAACGGCACTTATTATCTTGATTTCGATCAAGGCAATAACTGGCTTACCGTATGCGGTAATTCCGTAGAAGGACATCTTTATCTGGACTATTACCTCTTATCTGGGGTTGTCGAAGCAGGAAAAATTCCGCTTGACGCTATGGAAAAATCATCCGACAAAAGCGGAAGGATATCTATTCCCATATCATTTGACATAGCAGAGGAAGAGCAAAAATAATAAACTAAAAAAAGAATGAACAGCAGTCAGGAGTAGCTATTATGTTTAAAAAACTCTGTCAGTATTTGTCACTTATACCGATTGAAACACATACTTAATTCGATTATAATATAAGTAATGAATTATATTTTAAGGAGGAATAATAATGATGAAACTAAATGCAATACTTTTGTCAGCTTGCCTTGCACTCGCTCCGCTCTCTTCGCTCACTGCTTCTGCCGCAGATGACGTTACTGTTGTCTCAGATACAGATGTTGACACAGCTCAGGGCGATGTTATAGAATGCGTTGACGTTTCAATGTTCTTTCTGCAAAACTGGTTCTATCCTGATCAGATAGCTGATTCCTTTGATATTTATGCTCGCGATGACAGACTGAAAAATGCAGATTGTCACTGGGAATCATGGAACGGTAAAGAATGGGTGCCGTATAAAGACGTAACCTTTATCGATGCGGAATACACATTTGTCGGAACACTGACCGTAGATAAGGAAAATTATCCTGATGCCAAGCTTTCTCAGAACACTGAGGTTTACGTTAACGAGACACTTGTACGTCCGGCAGATGATACCGAGTTTTCAGTAAGTGAGGACGGTTATTCTCTTAGTTTCCGTTCCAAGCCATTTGTCTATAAAGATGATATCGTTAAACCCAAGCCGAATAGTTGGGACTTATTTGATATGAGAATGATGTGCGGTGAGGTCTCATGGGATTTTTATGATATATACACCGAAAAGACCTGGACAGAGTACAAAAAAGAAATAGTTGACGAAGAAGGTAATGTTCTCGTTTCGTATAAGGACACAGATAATTATTGTAATATATACGAAAAGATCTTAGAACTGAACGATGAAAATGACAGTCTTGGAGGAAAGAGATTCGCCCTTAACGTAACTGCATTTGACAAGACTACAGATGAATGTGTTTCTTCCGTAAAGACTTTTGACTACGTCTTCCCGACTAAAAACCAGCGACTGCATTTCACAGATAAAATATCTTCTGTAGTTTATTTCGTTATAGGCGATGAGTCGGTCAATTTCCGTGCAGATGCAGAACCAAAGGGCGATGAGAGATATACATGTTTTTCAGATTTCGTTTCGGTCGGCGGCGTAACAACATGGTTGGACTGCTCTACGGACGGTTATTACACTTACAGCGGACTGAATGACGGCGGACTAAATGCCCAGGATGACGGAAGAGAAATACTTTGCTGTGTTTACTCTAATGATGAGAATCAGGATTATCTTCGTACTACAGTAGTACTGAAAGCGGTTGAAAAAGGCGATGTCAACTGCGACAAGGAAATAGGCATTGCGGACTGTGTAGCTCTTAACAGCTGGCTTCTCGGCAATAAATCGGGAATAACTCTTGCATCTGCCGCTGACCTCAACAATGACAAAAAAATAAACGTATATGATGAGGTCCTTCTGCGTCAGGCTATCGCCGGTCAGAAAGATGCATAAACTAACACTGTTTCTTATGACTTTCAAAAATATAAGGCAGGTCACACATCGACCTGCCTTTTTCATAGCCAAAAAGAATTTTGCCTTTGATAATACCCGGATAAAAAAATAAGGCAACACTACTGCTTTCAGATAACTTTTTTGTGAATAACCAACAAACATCCATGCCGCTTTCTGAACATATTGACAAAGGTCAAAAAACGTACTATAATAGTCTTAGTTGAGAGCTTACAGGCTCTCTTTATTTATGAGGAAAGGAACTTTAAAATGGAAACCTATGAGATTCTCAGAGACCTTGCCATCATCGTGATATGTGCAAAGGGCGGAGGCCTTCTCGCAAGAAAATGTAAAGCGCCTATGGTAGTCGGAGAAATAATCGCAGGTCTTATTATCGGACCATGCCTGCTGAATATCGTGCAACCTACCGACTTCATCAACAAAATGGCTGAGATAGGTGTTATTCTCATCATGTTCTCGGCAGGACTCGAAACAAACCTTCAGGAGCTGAAAAAGTCGGGACTAATCGCGTTGCTGATAGCCTGCATAGGAGTATTCGTCCCGCTTGTCTGCGGAAGTCTGATGTATATGGCAGTTTACGGATTCGCTTCTTTCGGAAGCGACGAGTTCTTCAAGGCTGTTTTCATCGGCTCTATCATGACAGCAACTTCCGTAGGTATAACCGTAGAGGTGCTGAAGGAAATGGGCTACCTTAAAAGCCGCGTGGGACAAACTATACTCAGCGCCGCTATTATAGACGACATCATCGGTATCATCGTACTCACATTCGTTCTCGGATTCAAGGATCCGAACAGCAATACCCTCCTTGTTACGGGAAAGATAGTGCTTTTCCTGGTACTCTCGGCAATACTGGGATATATTATCTACCGCCTTTTCAAGTACTACGACGAACGCCACACACACACACGCCGTATACCTATCATCGCTACGGGACTGTGCCTTGCAATGGCTTATGTTGCCGAAAAATACTTCGGTATCGCAGATATCACAGGTGCATATATTGCAGGTATCATCCTCTGCAACGTCCGTGACGCTGAATATATCGACCGCAGAGTAAACATCAACGGTTATATGTTCTTTGCTCCGATGTTCTTCGTGGGTATCGGACTTAAGACCGATTTCAGCGGAGTAGACTCCAGCATGATAGTATTCTCTCTGGGATTCGTAGTTGTCGCACTTCTCAGCAAGATAATAGGCTGCGGAACAGTTGCGAAGCTCTGCCGCTATTCATGGCTTGACAGCCTTAAAATAGGCGTTGGAATGATGACACGAGGCGAAGTTGCACTCATCATCACAAACAAAGGTCTCGGACTCGGTATAATCGATTCTTCCTACTTCACAGCAGTTATCCTTCTGATAATCGTATCCAGCATCGTAACTCCGATATTCCTTAAGCTGCTTTTCAGCAAAACAGATGATAATTCTGAAAAGGCGATCACCAAAGAGTCCGCTAATAAAGCCTGAACGTTCAGATCTCGTTGTTGATGTGCTCATCATAGCTTGTTTCGGAGTGTGCTGAACTGAGGGCACGATAAGCCATTTCTACCTGGAATTCGTTCATCCATATCCTGAAGCTCAACTCATTGTCTTCCGAATCGGTATATCCGATCATCAGGTAGTTTTCGGTATCTGAACCTGCATAGATACCACCCTTATAGTTCTTTATATGGCGTATCTTTTTACTCACATCTTTTATACAGCGGTTATCTATCGCGCGTATCTCAGTCTGGTTGTAAACAACTGTGTAATTTCCGCCGATATTGATACCGCTGTTTTCGCTTTTAAGCCCGTTATAGTGAAACGACAGCATTCTTCCGTTCAGGTAAGAGCGTTCGATATAGGGAAGTTCATCTCCGCAGGAACGTAGAAACGCCCTCACAGGAGTACGCTTAAGCTTCATTATCCCCCACAGGAGGAAAATGCCGCCTGTTACGGCAAGTATCACGTTAATAGCGATATCGCCGCTTTTCCAGAACACAGAGGGCAGAAAGAAAACAAGTGAGAACAGTATAAAGACAATTCCCGCAGGTCTAAGAAAGCGCTTGTCAAGGTCCGCCTTCATGGTCTTTGTCCTTACTGTTTCAAATTCATGTGAACCTGCGTATTTTTCGTACTTCTCACGCCACTTATCACTGGTGTAGTACTCGCCGCTTTCTATAGCGGCTTTTTTGTTGTTCTGACCTTTCTCCGAAACTATCTCCAGTGCAAAGCCTCCCAATACTACTACTCCTGCCAGTGCAGTAAATAAAGCCGCCAGTTTCACACCCGTGCCGCTTATCAATGCATACACAAAACCCGCAGGCAGACCTGTGAACATTAATAACAGGAAGCGCTTCTTCCTGGGAAGAAGCGCCGGATGTAACCTTTTATTCAGTTTTTTCTTAAGATCATCCTTCATTAAATCACCTTAAAAATCGTCTATTTTTGTCTTGCACATTGGACAACGCTTGTCGCCCTTGTGGTATTTTGCTCCGCAGTAAGAACATATAAGTCCATCATCCGAGCTATACTTCACAGACGGTTCATAACCGCCTGATGTACTATACTTCGATGACGTTCCGAAGCTGTCCGATGTGCTGTACTTCGATGACGTTCCAAATCTGTCGGATGAGCCGTATCCCGATGACGTTCCGAACCTGTCAGCTGTGCTGTACTTTGACGACGTTCCAAATCTGTCGGATGAGCCGTATCCCGATGACGTTCCGAACCTGTCAGCTGTATAACCGGAACCGCCTGAATAGTAGCTGCTGTCATCCTCATCAAGTACAGCTCTCCTGTACTTAAGCTTACCGATACCCGTCATAATGTAGGCATGGAATGTAACAAAAAGCAAAACGAGCAGACTTGGTACCATTTTTCCCAATGCGGAAAAGATGCCGGGTTTCTTTACATCAGGAAGTATCATCTGAAGCGAATCATTTATTGCTTGTCCCACATCGCTGTTGGAGTTTTCCAGTTTATTCTGCATCGAATTTGTGAAACGAGCTGTAACATGTGCATCGAGGACATTGTCCGTATCATCGCCCTGCATGCCTTCCCATGACCAGTTCTCCGAACCGTCATACTTCGGGATCGAATACACTATCAGCCAGTGCATTTCATCGTCAAATTCATCGAGATATCTGTCATATGCATAGCTTTCAAGGTCGCCGTAACGCTCATTCCATTTTTCGTTATATACAGTTACTATCGAAGGCTGTATTCCCGATCTCTTGTAGAACTCATTGAATGTGGCTTCAAGTTCACTGCTGTTGCTGATAACACTTGCCTCATCGGCAATTATCATCTTATCTACTACTTTCGGTCTGATATTTTTCACCGAAGCAACGATCATTGCGCCGCAAACCAGGAAAAACGGCAGATAAAATATAAGTACAAAAAGACGCAGCGGCGAGAATTCCGATCTTGGATCGCTGGATGAATAGATATACCTTGTCCTTCCGAAGCTGCTGTAACGGTATCGCCTTGATCCGGGATAGTATGATCTTCTGACAGAACTGTAGGATCTTGTTCCCGATGAACTGCTGCGGCTCGAACTGCTGTGGTGTGAACTGCTGTGATGAGATCCGCCTCCGTGCGAACCTCCGCCTGATGAATGTGGCATGATAATTCCTCCTTATATCATTGTTTTTGACTGTTTAAGCGGATTATTACCCCTTCATCCGCTTTATACTAAGTATAACTCATTTTACACTATAAGTCAACCATTTTTATACTCTATAGGCAACACCGCACAAAGACCGCCTGACGGCTTTGTGGCACATCTGCTTGCA
>AUXO011553838.1_pt1 | contig 21772 bp, 18 predicted proteins | sample 768731 | NCBI WGS metagenome assembly AUXO01 (sample SAMN02715735, study PRJNA202380) | gut metagenome | biome: sheep rumen | host: Ovis aries | place: New Zealand: Palmerston North
AAAAACACCCAAAGAATCATCGGAAATACAATATTTGAAACCATTGCCTTTCCCTGCCAGGTCCTGGTAAGGAAAAAAGTCGCCGGTGTATATATTGACACATTTCCAAACATCATAAGAATCGAAATAATGATCATGAATACCGGAATTGCTTCCTGCCTTCTTCTAAAAAGAATCCTCGCTATCTCAATATATATGAGGTAAACAAACGGAATAATCAAAAGAGGAATAATTGTGTGCGACACAATTGTCGTATGGACAACACTCATTCTGCCGATAAAAGCAATCCACATAGTAATCACTGCAAGTGCGTGTCTTATATCAAGTGCAGTTGACATCCCTGTGTATGGCAAAATAGTATTCATAACATCTGCCTGTTGTGCCAAAAGAGATTCAACAACATAATACGCATCATCACCGTCAAAACTGGAAGTAAAAACCGCAAGCACCATCTGAACTGCAACTAATCCAAAAAATATTCCCCAATATATCTTTGACTCAAGCGAATAACTAAGCTTAAGCATTCTTGGGTCTGACCTTGGGCTAAGCAATTCATGAGCTGTCGCGTGGGTTTCACCCGGAAAAAGAGTCAGATATGTAAATCCGTCCCTTTTTAGCATCCTTATACATTTTATTATTCCAAGCGCAGCAAGTATTGCAGTCACCATCATGTAATATCTGGTGCAATGTGAAAATGCATTATAAACATAATAAAGCATACATGGAATCGCAATAACTTCGAATACAGCGAAATATATCATGTATCCAAGCATAAATGTAATTCCGACTGTTCTTCTCACTATCGGAAGAAGCCCATTAAATAGCAGTCCTATGCTCACAGGAACCACTACAAGCCACAATATCAGGCTAAATACAGAAAAAACAGCATCCAGCACTTATTTTCCCCCTTAAAACTTTTTTCAGTCGTTGTCCTGATTAAGAACAAGATTCAAATGCTCCTGCAAAATACTGATACCAGTAAGATTTTCTCCACCTCTTGGAATAATGATATCAGCATATTTTTTACTTGGTTCTACAAACTGCTCATGCATAGGCTTAACAGTTTCAGAATACTGCGAGAGAATAGACTCAATACTTCTTGCTCTTTCCACCATGTCGCGACGAATTCTGCGCATAAGTCTCTCATCTGCGTCAGTTTCTACAAACACTTTGATATCCATCAGATCTCTAAGCTCTTTATTTTCAAGAATAAGGATTCCCTCAACTATTATTACCTTCTTTGGTACAACATGCACCGTAGCATCAGATCTGTTATGAATGGTGTAATCATAAACAGGCATATCAATTTCCTGATTATTTTTAAGTTTTTTTACATCTTCTATCATCAGGTTAGTATCAAAAGATTCTGGATGGTCATAATTTAATCTTGATCTGTCTTCATAAGAAAGATCATCATGTGCTTTATAATATGAATCGTGACTAATTACTACAATATCATCACCAAATTTTTCTTTTATTCTTCTTACAATTGTAGTCTTGCCAGAGGCAGTACCCCCTGCTATTCCTACGATACAAATTTTTTTGCTCATAAAAACCTCCTGCTTTAACTTTTAGTTACTGTTAACTCACCTGCAAACAGGTCAGAAAACTAAATTTATATTCAATATGTTCTATATTGTCCACCATAGGATTTGTAATAGTTGTGAGTCAATACTTCGCCTGTATCATTACTGTAAGTTATAATCTGTATATCATACAACAAATGCTCATCATCATAAAGATAATTATAATCCTGATTTTCTTTTGTATATAAAAGCCTGAACATTTCTTCCACAGGCTGATATACAAGTGTTCCCATACTAGTTGAAGCTCCATCTATACCCTCAATACCATGAGCCTCATAAATTCTACCTGACGGAACATCCTTTATCATAATATACGGTCCTTGATTTGAAGCAAAAATATCTGTCCCTGAAATACCGGAAATCAGATTTTTCACACCAACATCACTAAATACATACGAATTCTGATTAAAATATATTATACTACTTACATTATCCAGTTCTAACAATTCAAGCTGTTTATAGAGACTACTATTATCACAAGCAAGACTGATAGTCTCATTGTCATAACATTTAGTTTTTTCAACCCAGTTTGCATAACTGTCATCATTTCTATGGTCTTCAAGTTCTGTGTTATTATTTAACCACTTACCAATATATGAAGTAACCTTATGCGCTCCTAAAGCATTTAAATGCCCAGGATCATTTAAATCAGTTTTTAAATCTATAATGTCCTGATCAAGCATATTTAAATAAGGAACATCATAAATATCTGCAATAACTTCGGCACTGTTTGCAGCAATTCTATCCTGCATGGTTGCGCAAAAAGGAATGTATGTTACTACAACACCAATATCTTTTCTCTGACACTCCTCAATTATCCTGGCCAGATATTCCTGACCGACTGTATGTTCAGGAAGTATTTCTCCATCTGCAGGATATGGATAGGTTACAGGAAAGAGTTCCACATCATATCTCATTTCTGCTCCCATCATGGAATTTCTGTCCATTTTTCCAAATACTGTACAATAATCCTCACCCTTGAGTTCAGTCCATCTGCTATGATAAATTTTAAACTCAAACAAAAATTCATTTCTAATCGACTGATTTTCAATAAGATCATTTATCGCCGCTATTTTCGATTTACTAAGCGGCCATGTATCCATATTCAAATGAAGCTGTTCAATTGATGATTTGATTTCCTGCTCTGGTGTGTCTTCATACATTTTATCCAGATACTGATAGTTTTTTTCAAGCATATATGCATCAACAACCACCCATTCAGGCGTACAGTAGTCAAGAGCCTCCATAAGTTCCCAATACGTAGCCTGCATTACAGATCCGTGTCCCCCCATATCATAGGAAGTATATCCATAATTTTTAAATAACTCGATGGGGTTTATTCCATTAATGACATGACTCGATCCCATGAAAAGAACATCTATGTGATCTTTTTTTGCTTCATCAAAAAAATCCGCATATTTAATTCTGCTGTCTTTTCTTTGAAGAACAATTGTTACAACAAAAAAACATGCAAAAAAAATCATCAAGAATATAAAACTTTTTATTACATTCAAAAACGTTTTTTTATTTTTCATAGACATCTGTTCATTCTTCCATGATTATTTTAGATTTTAAAAATTTATACGTTTTTCCTCCACCACAAGAGGACGACCTATAACTCTTGTATTGATATTAAGAATATACTCTCCCATGAATCCTATAAAAATAAGCTGCACGGCTCCCATCAGAAACATTCCGCATATCATAGGAGCATACCCGGCATGAAAACTGTACCAATGAGTCAGTTTCAGTACAAGATATACAAAAGCCACAATAACATCAATTAGAGCAATGAAAAATCCTGCCATGGTACACAATCTCAATCCCACTTTAGTATAAGATGTGATACTAAGCATGGCAGCATCATACAACGTATAAAAATTATTATGTGTCTTACCTGCTCTTCTTTGTGGCTGTTCATATTCTACTGTGATCATATTGAACCCTTCGCCATACTCAGCAACTATACCTCTTATAAACGGAATAGGGTCATTTAATCTGCGAAGTAATTCAATAAAGGTTTTGTCATATAACCCAAAGCCGGTAAAATGTTCAATCATCTTCACACTGGACATATTCTTTATAAGTTTATAATATATTGTCCTCAAAAAATAAACAAATCCATTTTCTTTACTTGAAGACTTAACCCCACTTACAATTTTGTGGCCTTTTTCCCACTCTCTGACAAAAACAGGAATAAGCTCTACAGGGTCCTGAAAATCTGCACAAATAGGAATAACACAATCTCCGTCAAGTGAACACATTCCATGAAATGGTGAATTGAACTGTCCAAAGTTAGTAACATTAAAAATAGCCTTAATCTTTTTATTACCTGAACAGATTTTCTCAATCTTATCCCTTGTTCCATCTGTAGAAGCATTATCAATAAATACTATCTCATAATCATACTGAGAAAGCTTTTCCTTTAACACTTTTTCTACCGCTTCCGAGATTCCTTCTACATTCTCCGATTCATTAAAACATGGAATCAGAATACTAATTTTTTTCATAATAAATTCCTCTTTTTATAAAACATAAAATGCGGTGCCACGAAGCACCGCACTATTAAATCACATTTATAATAATTCAGCAACAATATAATTGACGCAACCAATAACGTAATGTCGATTGATGCCTGCTCAATCCACTTCAACTTCATCATTCTCTGATGCAGCATTATCACTCTCATGATATTCCTTCTCAGTATTGACATTCCAGATATTGGTGCGATCCGGATTTCCACTTAGAATATTTTTAACTGCCTCAAATGACGTGCACATTGAATGGTCAATATTGTTGTATCTGTGCTGACCATTTCTACCTACGCAATAAAGATTGTCAATAGTATTAAGATACTCAATCAGTTTATCCATTTCCTCATAGGTATCAAAATATGCAGGATAAGCCTTCTTAACTTTTTCCATATGATAATCCAGTACCTCATCCGGACTATTGATAAGCTTGAGAGTAACCATCTCTGCAATGGCCATCTTTGCAAATTCGTCTTCTGTCATATTCCACATTGAGTCACCCTCAAAGCAGAAATACTCAAGTCCAACCCAAACTGTGTTCTTTAGATCCTTAACAAGATATGGAGACCAGTTATTATAAATTTGGAATCTACCCATTTTCACTGTTCTATCCTGTACATAAACCCAGTTATCAGGAACAATATTCCCAATAGTCTTGATCTTTGTCTTATTCTCAAGATTAAGTTTAGGAACAAGGACACCCAAAGTCATGTAATCTCTATATGGAAGACCAGCTGCAATTCTTGCAGGTTCAGCCGGAACATCATTAAGTCCGGCTACAAGATCCTTGACAGGCATTGAACTGATAACAAGATCACCATCAATTTCAACTTCCTTACCGTCCTGAATGTAAATTACACCCTTAATATGATTGCCAACCTTGTGAAGACCAGTAACTTTTGCGTTCATAATTATAGTTCCGCCAAGTTTCTTAATCTCTTCAGCAGTAACCTCCCAAAGCTGACCAGGACCAAGTTTAGGGTAACTGAACTCTTCAATGAGAGATGTTTCTACTTTTCCATCTGTCTTTCCGGTCTTCTTTCTGAAAGCATTTCTTAATACCTCCATAATTGAAACACCCTTAACACGCTGTGCTCCCCAACTGGGATCAATTTCAGATGGATGTCTACCCCAAAGATTCTCTGTATAATATTCAAAAAACATTGAATATAGTTTTTTACCAAAACGGTTAACATAAAAATCTTCAAGTGATTTTTCTTTTCTCTTGAAAGCCATGGCAAAAAGATAAGAAAAGCCACAAGCTATAGTCTTAATAAGTCCCATATTCTTGAAGGTTTCGACTTTAAGAGAAATCGGATAATCATAAAATTTTCTGTCAAAAAAGATTCGTGACACCCTGTTTCTTCTGAGCATTACCCTGTCAACCTTCTGAGGATCAGGACCACCCTCAGCCAATTTCATTGGTCTGTCGAGTACTATATCATCATAAGTTGGTGCTCCCTGAAGCGGCAGCATTTTTTGCCACCAATCATTTACTTCAGGTACTTTGGAAAAAAACCTATGGCCTCCCATATCCATTCGGTTTCCCTTATAGTTAACAGTTCTGGAAATACCTCCAAACTGTTTAGTCTCCTCAAAAACAATAACCTGATAGTCCTTGGATTTACTGAGCAGCTCATATGCAGCAGTAAGTCCCGCCGGTCCCGCGCCAATTATTAATGCTTTCTTCATACATATTTCCTCATAATTTTTTTTCACAAAATTACAACATATGTAGTATACCTCACTCAGTGCTTTTCTTCAAATATTAATATAATAAATCGCTATAACTTTGAAAAAACAAGAAATAGTGTTAAAATTTCTTTTGTGTGTTTAGTTTTTAATGAATGCTATTTTATATAGCATTAGAGAGGAGATTTATGAAAAAAAATATACACAAATTTTCTGCAATGATTCTTTCATTATCTTTAATCATCTGTGGATGCGCACTTTCAGACAATTCATCAAAAACAGCTACCGAAGATGTAAGCGATAGTTCTACATTAGTATCATCCGAAGCAGATGACAGTTCTTCATCTTCAAGTAGTATTGTTGTTTATGATGATTTAGCAGAACCTGACTGGGAAGAATTATCTGAAAATTCCTCTTCAAGTGCATCAGCATTTTATAGTGCTGACTCCACTGATACCACTGCTTCAGAATCCCCATATCCAATAGATGATAATCTTGTAATGGTATTTTTTGGTGATAGCCAAATTGCTAATGGTAGAAATAATGGTTCAGATATCCCATCATTGGTTATGTACAGAACTCCATTTTCAACTTCAATTAATTTGGGCATTGGAGGAACAACAGCCGCTATTGAGCTTTCCACTTCAGATATTACAGACTACGAAAACTGGACTTCAAAATGTTTTTATGGAATGGTACTCGCTTTAGAAGGTACCGTTGATAGAAATAAATTACTGGCTGATTATCCTGAAGTATTAGATAATATGAATAAAATCAACCCCTCTGAAGTTGACTACTATTTCATAGAATACGGTGCCAACGATTTCTTTACCAAAATTCCATTAGATAAGTATGGCACAGATGGTCAGATAAATGAATTGCATACATACTATGGCGCACTGAGTCGTGGAATTGAAAAGCTTCAAGAAATGAGTCCCAATGCAAAAATAATTCTCATGACACCGTTCTATGGAATATATAAAGATAGTATGGGAACATATTTGGGTGACTCATATATTACAAGTAATGGAATAGGTACTTTAGCAGATTACGCCAAAAAAATGAACAATATAGCTGAAGAAAAACAGTTATACATTTTCGATGGAATGTTCAGATCAAAACATGATTTATATCTTGATACAGTTGATCAATACCTTATGGATACAACTCACTTAAGCTTATTAGGCCGGCAGGCATTTGGACGCCTTTTGGCTCACATTCCTAATACAATGCAGCATTATGAACCTTCAGCGTATCGCCAGTGTGATGTAATAACAATTTCAAATTTTGATCCAAATGAAGTATATAGAATGGACGATGAATCACTAAAACAAAATTTCCCCGAAGAATATGAAAGTTATTTAAGAGGCGAATATATACTGGTTAAGCCCGAATAATTATAAAAAACTGTTGCACTGAATAATGTATCTATACATTTTCCAGTACAACAGTTTTTCTATTTAATTGCTTTTATCCCCTCAAGTAATGTATATACCAATCTGCATAAATTTACAATTATAAGTCCTACTGCCATCCCCTTAAGGTTCCAAACATATGTTAAAGGTATTACAATTAAAAAGAATACCACCACATAAAAAATATTAATAATTAACTGTAGTTTTTCTTTTGTAAAACTTAATACAATTACCATAAGTGACCCTGATATAAAATAGAGTATCTGCCCAAGATTAGCCATAAAAAAATAATCTTTTGCCTGCTCAAAGACATCAGGATACATCATCTTAACAAATAACATAGAAACTACAGTACATACAAGTGCTCCAAAAACTGATAAAACAGTCATACCGGCACCAATCAGCGTAAATATTTTTTTGCTGAGTTTTATTTTATAATTCGTAAAATAACTGATTATAATACCATTCAGCGGGGTTGTAAGCATAGCAACAATTTTTCCAATAAGGCTAGCTGTGTAAAAAACTGTTACTTCTCTGGCACCAACCATAAGCCTTAACAGTATTCTGTCCGAGTTAAGAATCAAAGCAGAAATAAGATTACTTGCAGAAATTAACCACACAGACTTAATGTTTTCTCTAAAGCTCGCTGACAGTCTAAAAAACGGAGGTCTGAATATTTTTCCTCTGATAATTGTATAAATTATTCCAAAAAACTCACCTAAAAAAAGCGCAAAACTCCAATTCCCGATAAACGGAATACGGACGCTAATACCACCAAGACTTTTATAAAATGCTAATCCGATGCAATATCCTACAGACACAGAACAAAAAAATAAAAAATAATCAACAAACCGTATAGTCATACGATATTCTACATCTGCATAATATCTTACTACGGTAATTATCATTAACATCAGAAGCTGAATATAATTACCCAAAAACAGTCTATCCAAAAGCAACAAGCTTATTAAAGAAACAACTACAGATACTCCTGCTATCATAATAAGAAATAAGTTGTAGTCGCCATTTTCCTGGGTTCTGTCTTTTTTTGCCATCATACGGGAATAACTTGCTGCGGTACCAAAACCAGCCCCCATTATGGAAATGACTGAAATCAAATATAGAACGGTGCCAAATGCATCAGCCCCCATTCCGGCATTTAACCCAGGATAGACAATAAGCTGCAGGACTCCATTATATATAATAAGTGCAAGGACACTAAATACAAAATCTCTTGAAGCATTAAGGGCGAGCTTTTTTCCATCTTTCTCACCCATTTCTATCCGTCTCCTTATGTCTTTGGAGCATATTAAGCTGCATCTCGAATTGCCTTCTGTCGCCAAGAGCCATAGTAGAAAGTATCACTCCCGCAAAAAAACTCTGAACAGCAGCAAGCATAATAAAGCAGCATACAATCAGCGTTGGAAATCTTGGTACCATACGCGTAGCCCAATATTCCTGCAAAATAGGAATAAAGAAAACAATTGAGAAAAGCGCCAAAAAAGATGCTATTGTAAAAAAGAACCAGAACGGCTTATAGCTCCTATACAGTCTAAATATCGTTCTTAGCACCTTGAAACCATCAGTATATGTATTCAATTTGCTAACAGAACCTTCAGGACGATCTCTGTAATCTATTACCACATTCTCTATCTGCATATTATTATAAACTGCATGTATAGTCATTTCAGTCTCAATTTCAAAGCCCTTTGACAATACCGGAAATGTTTTGACAAATTCATAGCTAAACGCTCTGAATCCTGTCATTATATCCCTTATATTGCAATCAAATAATTTATTGATAGCCCCCCTTACAAGGTTATTTCCAAAATTGTGAAATGGTCTCTTATTTTCCTTATAATAAGTAGATGATAATCTGTCGCCTACTACCATATCTGCATTGTGTTCAAGTACTTTTTTTACCATCTCTGGTGCCGCATTCATAGGATATGTATCATCACCATCGACCATAACATATACAAGAGCATCAATTTCTCTAAACATACGGCGTATAACATTGCCTTTGCCCTGCATATACTCATTTCTAACAATAGCCCCTGCCTCTTTAGCTATTTCTGCCGTGCGATCTTGGGAATTATTATTATATACATATATTGTTGCTTCAGGTAATGCTGCTTTGGCATCACGTACAACCTTGCCTATAGTTTTTTCCTCATTGTAACATGGAATAAGTACTGCAATTTTGTCCATTTCATCATCCTTTTTACATACTTATTACTTAATATTGTCGTCCTGATTGTTTTTATTACCAATCTTCATACGCTCATGCCCGCCAAGTTTATTAGCAGCATCCTGATCACCACGAAGTATCGCATTAACAATCTGCATACGGAAACCTGCATCAATAAAGTCACAATGCTTGCAAAATGGATAATTTTGACGTCCCTCTGCAATCTGTCTTCTTACCTGCTGGAATTTTTCACTTCCCCACGCCTCTTTAAGACTCATTTTGGTCAGATCGCCCAAATCAGTCTTTTCAAAATTGTCGCAACAACAAAGCCCCATCTTTCCATTTGGCATAATCCACATATCAGTAAATGGCAAAAGACAAGTCTCTTTTATCACCTTCTGAGTTTCTTTTTTATTAGGAGCACTTCCTGCTCTGTTAGTAAGAACTTCCTGAAGATATCTCATCTGAATCTGTATATCGAGATCCTTAAACTCCTCAGGATGGGCTTTGACATAATCATAAAGTTCCTGAATATTCTTGTGAAGTTTCATCTCCATTGAATAATTATTGATTATTAGCTGATTGATATACGGAGCAACCTCTTTTACCTTATCAATTGTCAAAATAAGGCCATTTGTAGACATGAAAATAAAACTATCAGGCAGCTTTTCTCTGGCATATTTATGTCTTTCAACAATCTTAGTATCAAGAAGTGGTTCATTATTTCCATATAGTGTCAGATGTCCCTTATATCCCCAGTCTGCCAGCTGATCAATAATATTCTTATAAAGATCATCATCAATCTTGGCAAGTGGCCTGCACTCAGCATGAACATTGGCAGTACAAAATGCGCAGGTTGAATTGCATCTGTTAATGGTCTCTATATTTACAACATTGGGCATAGGAACTTCGGGTGAATTAAGGAAGTAATCACAATACGCCTTCTGTGATTTACTTCTGGTAACGAACTGAAGTTTAAGGTATGCATCACTAGCAAGCATTGGGAAATGCTTACGTGCAAACCATCCAAATTTTCCCATAAAACTGTTAACTCTAATTGGCATTTTTAAATCTCCTCACTATTACATCTAAAAACATTTTCACACCATAGGAAGCATACGGAAGCCAGTAGACATAATACCTCATGGCATATCTTGATGATCCCTCCCAAAACTGATGAAAAAGCATTCCTCCAAAAATCAATATAAGAAGCAGCATCTCTGAATGCGATACTCTTTTGCTCCTTATCCTTGCAGTAAGATAAAAAATCACACACAGATAACAAACGCTCATAAATACATTCATTATCCATCTTAGGATAATACTTCCACTTCCAAAGACTATATAATACATCATTGCAGTCGGATTCTCAACATGTCTACTTACAAGGTCCAGATTATGCGTGGAAATGCATACCGGATCTGCCCATTGCGTAAGAAATTTCCTGATAAAAAATTTAATGGCATATCTTGGATTATTCACAAAAAAATCAAGCCGCTCTTTTATATTTTGAATTGCAGCTTTCTCTGTAAGTTCTGTGTCAAAATTATTTTCGCCAAATACCCTGTAATTATATCCGTTATACCATCCATCTTCAAGTTCGCTCTCCTGAAGTCCCATAGCAATATGCGATGCAGAAGGACTTCCTCCAGGGATTTCACGAAGTCCGGTAAGCCTACAAAAATATCCATCTACTGCTGTCTTTGATCCAAACACAACTAATACAATCACAATCGATATAATAATTCTCACAATCAGTCTATGCGGAAATTCATAAGAAAAATAACCATTTTCATTTTCCTTTTCTTTTATGCTGCTAATTATCAACATCATTACCATAGCGATGAGTGTAATTTCACTGTTAGTCTTTAAAAGAACCGAAAGTGCAATGCATGGCGCAGATATTATCGCATATTTTATTTTTTCTCTTTTGATAAAAAGAATAATACAATATAAAGCCGCAGTCTGTGGCCCCATGCTCAAGATATCGCCATATATGAAAGTAGAGTAATTATAAAAAAACAGCATTCCCATACTTAGAAGCGCCATAATTCCACATATAGCTTTATCTTCAAATAATTCCCAGGTTATCTTATATAACAGAAATACTGTCGCAATAATAGACAACATCAAAATAATGCACAACTAATACAATCACAATCGATATAATAATTCTCACAATCAGTCTATGCGGAAATTCATAAGAAAAATAACCATTTTCATTTTCCTTTTCTTTTATGCTGCTAATTATCAACATCATTACCATAGCGATGAGTGTAATTTCACTGTTAGTCTTTAAAAGAACCGAAAGTGCAATGCATGGCGCAGATATTATCGCATATTTTATTTTTTCTCTTTTGATAAAAAGAATAATACAATATAAAGCCGCAGTCTGTGGCCCCATGCTCAAGATATCGCCATATATGAAAGTAGAGTAATTATAAAAAAACAGCATTCCCATACTTAGAAGCGCCATAATTCCACATATAGCTTTATCTTCAAATAATTCCCAGGTTATCTTATATAACAGAAATACTGTCGCAATAATAGACAACATCAAAATAATATCCCAAGCAAAATAATTGCCATGACCAAATACGTCATCCATTATTAAACCAAACAAAAAATATCCAAGCTGAAACGGCCAAGTGTATAGATACCCCCCTGCTCCAGTCAAAGAACTATATTGCCCTGCTTCAAATTCCAAAAGAACATCATCCATTAATTTAGAATCATCAACAGGTAACGGTTTTATAGCCAAAATCAGCAAAAGACAATAAAAAGCACAAAAAGCCAAAGCTATCCATATCAGCTTTTCGCTGTGCTGCAATATATTCTTCCTGTAACATAAAAAAAGAAATGCAAAAACTAAAATCATCGACAATACAAGATGAGAAATAGTCTCATTTTTGTAATGAGGATAGTCAACATCCACATGCATATCATAATAGATAGTTGTAAAAAATCCGGTTATAAATACTGCTGCCGCTGCAATCAGCAAAAGAAATATAATTATTTTATCAAAAGCCGTCTTAATTTTCATTTTCTAAAACCACTGAATTTTTTTCATAATATCTTGCCATTGCCCTGTTTATCCAATACTCTTTGTCCGTTGAAATATCATAAAAGAATAAAAGCTCAGGTTGTACCGAATATGGTTTAAAAACACAATCCTTTACACTATCATCATTTAATACTGCAAGTCTTTCTTCATTCTCGTTAAGAAAAGTTCTCGCATTTCCGCTTGCTAAATCATACATTGCTGAAGTTCCTGCATAATACTGAGGATCAACTTTTACCGATAAGCCTGATCCAAATACAAGCAAAAGCGCCAAAACGCTAATTGCAAATGAAGCTTCAGACGAAAATATCTCCTTAGAACTATTTCCGATAATCAAAGCTGAATTGCCATTTTCAAACACCTGTCTTAACCAGGCTGTAACATAAAAAACAACCAGAACCATCATAACAACATATTCGGCCCATACAATAGACTTTAACCTCCCTGCCTCAAGGTTTCCAAGCGCATATATTGGAGGAACCATATTTGAAGACACCATTCCATAAGCAAATAATGTAAAAATAAATGGATGTTCAAACCTATGCTTTATATTTTCAGAAATTTTATAACTAACCGGAATCAGGATAAGCAATAAAACAATCACTTCCCATCTTGTATATTCATTTACACAAATATCAAAAGTATAGTAAAGTGCTATCAAAACTGCTTTAACAGGTCCAAAGCCTTCAACTATTGCTTCTCTGGTTGCATTTCCAGGCGCAAAGCATGAAAGCATAAACCCAATCAGGTTGATAGATGCAGGAATCCAAATTTTTGCAAAAGATTTTTTTTTGTCACCATCAATTGATTCTATATTAATAAATGAAGTTTTTGACAAAATAAAAATTACTATTATCAAAAATGAACATATTGCCATCTCAAGGGCTGTCATATAATTGGCTCCGCCAAGCCAAAATCCCCAGAAACACGCCCACAACAATTTACGAAAACGCGCCTTTACGTCTTCATCATAAACTGATCTTATCAAAAGACCTATCCAAAACAGTCCCATTCCGAACATAAACATATAGTTGACTGCGCCACTGTACCAATAGAAAGCCTCTACTCTTGCTGTGCCCTTTGGCATACTCTGAGTTATTATGATCAAAGTGATCATTGAAACAATATTCGCTTCGTACTTTTCTCTTTTAAATCCATATACAAACAACGCCTTAAAGAAATAACATACTCCAAATGTCAGTATTCCAATCATACAAAACGCAGTAAGCGCATACCATCTCTCACCAAAGATACTCGGACTGTAACAAAAAACAACATTTGAAAAATAATATCCCATCCAGGACATATATTCATTAAATCCAACCTTAAAAGCAAGTAGAAATGTCCCCGGTATATTTCCTGTCTCACTATAATATCTGTAAGTCTGAAGAGCCAACGACATATCATCTGCTGAAGGCCAGTTATAAAATCCGATTATAAGAAGTGGCAGCACTGCAATAATATACAGTGCTGTCACAAACATGCTCATTCTTTTTATACTAATCTGTTTAGTCCACTTTGATAACCGATAATTAAACATCAAAATTCTCCATTAAGATAAACTTCTGCCCCCAACAATATTATTGCTGCGTTCCTATCAGTAAGCATTTACTGCTCTAATCACCTGTACAACTTCCTCATCTGTCATCTCCGGGAAAAGCGGTAACGTTGCACAATGAGCTGCAAGTTGCTCTGCATTGGGACAATCTCCCTTCTTATAGCCAAGTTCAGCATATGCTTCCTGAAGATGGCATGGCACAGGGTAATGACGGTTACACTCTATATCTTTTTCCTTCATATAGGCAAGAAAATCCTCCGGATTTCCATCAACCTGGACCTCAAACAAATGAAATACCGGCTCTGTATTTTCCGGATGTGCCTGCAACTTAAACTTCGGATTTGTTATTTCAGCCATGTATCTTCTACCAATTTCCTGTCTCCTCTTTGTCCACTGTGGCAAATACTTAAGCGATACAGATAAAACAGCTCCCTGAATACCTTCAAGACGGTAGTTGTAACCTATCATTTTATGGTAATATCTCACTTCACAGCCCTGATTTTTCATAACATTCATATAGTGGTCATACTCTGCATTATTAGTGGATACAGCTCCGCCTTCTCCAAACGCATAAAGGTTTTTACCAGGATAAAAACTAAAGCATCCTATGTCTCCCAGAGTACCAACCATTTTACCTTCAACTTTAGCTCCGTGAGCCTGTGCACAGTCTTCAACAACATAAAGATTGTACTTATCAGCAATTTTCTTCACTGCCGGAAAATCAAAAGGCTGACCATATAAATGAACTCCCACAATTGCTTTGGTCTTATCTGTAATCTTTTCTTCTATCTTTGAAGGATCTATTTCCCATGTATCCTGTGTGCAATCAACAAACACCGGCTTTGCTCCTGTGTAAGTAACTCCCCAGGCGGTAGCTATATAAGTATTAGCTGGAACAATTACTTCATCTCCATCGCCTATTCCAAGTGCAGCAAAAGCACAATGAAGTGCTGATGTACCGTTATTAAGCCCCTGTACATACTTCACTCCAAGAAAATCAGCAAATTCTCTGTCAAATTTATCGGCAAATTCGCCACCAGAAAAAGCTGTTTTCTCACAGCAGGCTTTAATAGCCGCAAGGTACTCTTCTTCATGTCTCTTATAGTCTCTTGTAAGATCAATTCTTTTTAACAGTGGCATAGCGTTTCTCCTGTCTGAACATTTTCTTTAACTTATATATTCTGATAATGTAATTTTTTATGGTTTTAGGGACATTTACTGTAGTATCATAATCCTCTACCCATTCTATAGGCATATCATAAATCTTAACTCCCTGCTTTTCTGCCCTTAGCAAAAGTTCAACAGTATAGAACCAGCCCTTGTCATCTGAGCACTGAGAAACCAGCTTTTTTGCTGTTTTTGTCCTCAAGAAAGTAAATCCGCAAAGAGCATCTGTTGCTTTCATTCCAAATACTGTCTTAAGAATCCAAACAAGTCCTGCAGAAGTAATCTTCCTGTACCACTTTCTTCCTTTTGTATCTGAATCCTTGCTAAATCTTGAACCGTTCACATACTCAAGAGAAGGATTCCTTTCAAATAAATCAATTGTCTTTCCAAGAAACTTAAGATCTGTTGAAAGGTCAATGTCCATATATCCCACAATATCAGCATCTGAACGTTCAACACCAGTTTTAAAAGCGATACCCACGCCCCTTTCTTCAATTCTGACATATTCTACTTCATCATATTTTTTTTGGAGCATGGCCGCAATTTCAGGTGTATCATCATCAGAGCCGTTATCCACAATAGTGAGCTTATACGGAATCTTAATATTTTCACGCATATATAAGACACATTTATCAATTCCTTTTTCAAGTCTCAAATGCTCATTGAGAACCGGAAATAAAATATTTATATTCATAAAAGCCTCGTATTAAATCATTATCATACTATTGAATTATCCTGTAATTAACAAAAATTAAGTTTATTTTCCAACTATCTTCTCTATATCAGCTACCATATATCTTTGTTGCCTGAATATCAGATTTAACATCACCGAAAGATATTTTAAAATTATGGTTAAAAGCGCAAATACTCCGAAAAAACCCACGGACATAAAACTCATAAGAGATGGCCATCCGGATGCAATATCTTTTCCCATAAAATGATCAATCACAGAGTAAATTAGACAAAACATGGAAACAATCAAAAATCCTCCACTTAGCACTGCTGATATTCTTTCCATAATGTTAGTAAAATATATAAATGAATCCAGTGCCAGCTCTCCTCTCTCTGAGAAACTTGCCTTACTAGTATTTATAGATTCATCCTCCGAAATTTCGTAACTAATAGTAGCCATATTAAGTCCGCAATTCGCATAAACAGCCTTTCTGTAAGGAATGTGCGTTCCTATTGTCTTAATTCTATTTATAGCTCTACGACTTACAATTCTAAAGGTTTCCGGACCAATCTTAGAAAAAGACTTACTGTATTTATTGAATAAACCGTAAAAAAGTCTTGATGAAAGGCGTCCCTTGTTCGCACAGGAAGCAGCCACTATATCAAAACCTTCAACCATCTTCTCATAAACTTCTGATATAAGTTCAGGCTCATAATCAACAATAACATGATCAAATTCATATACTAAATCACCGATAGCTATATCACGCCCGGCATTCATCGAAGGTTCTATTCCCTGATAAAAACCCATATGAATAACAGAAACAATTCCATCGAGCTTTTTTTGGTGTGTATAATCTCTGATTACATCTACTGTACCGTCACTGGAAGCGTCATCTACACAAATAATTTCATATTTACTGAATAAACCACTTACCTTAGGTACAACAATATCCAAAAACCTGCTAATATCTTTTTCTTCATTATGAAGATAAACAACTATTGATACAAATTTATTTTCCATACATTCCCCATATTGATCCTGAATCATTTTCACACAAAGCGTGCAAATCAGAGCTTATCTCTGTAAAAAATATAGACATATATCTATTAATCCAACAAATATTCGTCAAGATCATAAACCGTATTGATTTTACCGGAAAGAACACTGATAAACTTAGGCTCTGATGATAATACCTTTATGGCCGTCGGTCTGGAATCGTCTATCTCTGAACTCTTAAGTATCGGTTTCATCGAAAAAAGCGATTCTCTATAATAAAAACCATATTCCGGTTTCATATACTTCATTGCAAGATGACTCATATATTCCCAGGAAGTTTCAGGCTTGCATGGACATCTATTGCAATTCCCAAGACTTTCAGGCGTGCAGCAATATGTTCCTTTTTCTTTAAGTTTTTCCTGACAATTGAAAGCAGGAAGTTCGTCATAACATGTAACATGTGGAGTAAACGTCACTGAAGTCAGAGAATGCTTTCCTGTAAGTCCAAAAGGCATAATTGAAAAAAATGGTCCATCCATTACTGTAAGGCCAACATTTTTTAGCTTTTCATCCACATCACACAAAATTATCTCACAAAGCTCATACTTTATTGCAAAAGATGACTTATTATCATCAGAAACAACCTTTTTAAGAATTTGATTAACAGAAGCATAAGTTGCATTCAATATAAACGGTGATTGTATCTCTTCTGCACCAAAAATATCATTATGCTCACTAATTTCTGTAAAATCATCTATACTTTTAATATATATTCTGTATACCGAGTTATCTTTTTTAATTTGCTTAATATCAGTTCCGAATTTGATTTCAATATTCTTGTGCTTACTTATTTCATCAAGAAAATAATCTCTTAAAATATGCGCGTCATAAGTATATTCCTGAGTAAGAAAAGCACCATCACACATCTTGGGCTGGAAATACTGTGAAGCAGAAACTTCATCACACTTTATACCTGCCGCCCTGCAAAAATCCATAAACTGTTCAGCATTAGTCCAACTAAAATTACTCGAAGTTGCATAAATTTGATCAAATTTGTCATGAATAGAAAATCCATAGTCTTCAACAAAGCGTTTGAAATAGCCTGCTGACTTCATCGCCGTTGAAAGACTTCTTGGATAATGATAACCCATATGTACTCTTGCCTGATTAATATACGTTGCTCTTGAAAAAGAATCAGGCTCTTTTTCAAGTACTAAAACAGAAAGCCCTCTCTGTCCACAGAAAAGGGCTGCATACAAGCCATATAGGCCTGCACCAATGATAATTCTGTCATAATGCTTAGCTGAAGTCATAATACTCCTTATACTTGTATCATTTTTTATTTAGCTTATTTCAGGCTGCTGACTTAAATAGTAGTCTTTGTACCACTTTGCAAAATTTCTCAATCCCTCACAAAGTGGTGTTGATGGCTTGAATCCAAAGTCATTTACAAGCGGTGTGACATCAGCATAAGTAGTCTCAACATCTCCCGGCTGCATGGGAACAAGCTCCTTGTGAGCTTCAAAATCATAATCTTTTGGAAGTACTCCTGCACTTATAAGTTCCTGTTGGAGTATATTAACAAAATCAAGCAAATTCACCGGATCATTATTTCCAATGTTGTATATTTTATATTTTACGCCGTCTTCATTAGCATCAGGAGATTTCTCCATTACATTCACAACACCTTCAACAATATCATCCACATAGGTAAAATCTCTCTTACAGTTTCCATAATTAAAAATTCTTATTTTTTCACCATTTACCAGCTTGTTGGTAAAACCAAAATATGCCATATCTGGTCTTCCAGCAGGACCATACACGGTAAAAAATCTTAGTCCGGTGCTTGGAATTCCATATAGCTTTGAATATGAATGAGCAAGCAGTTCATTAGACTTTTTGGTAGCGGCATATAATGAAACCGGATTATCCACCTTATCATCAGTACTGTAAGGGATCTTCTTGTTTGATCCATAAACGCTTGAGCTTGATGCATATACAAGGTGTTCAACTCCATGATAATTGTCCTTCAATGCTCTTTTTTCAGCTATCTCATTGCATTCCGTTACAGAAGATGCGTTTACGCAATCATAAGAATGTCTGCAGGCTTCCAAAATATTATAGAAACCGATAATATTTGACTCAATATAGGCATCCGGATTCTCAATTGAGTATCTTACTCCAGCCTGAGCAGCAAGATTAACAACAACTTCCGGTCTAAAATCAGCAAATATACTGTTAACAAGCTCTTTATCAGCAATACTTCCAATCGCAAAATCAAATTTCGCTTCTTCGCCATTATTAGCTTTGCAATCAATTATTGCTTCTATCTCTCTAAGCCTGTCATTCTTTATCTTAGGATCATAATAATCATTCATATTATCAATTCCATAAATATGAATGCCCTCAAACTTATTTAATAATTTTTTTACCAGATTAGCACCTATAAACCCTGCCGCACCCGTAACCAAAACTCTTTTATTACTTAATTCTATATTTTTCTGTAGCACTTTTATTCTCCAATTATTTTGCACCTTTGCCAAACAATACAACTCCCACCGTCTTTAGTAAGATTATAAAATCTTCTGTAAGGCTCCAGTTATCAATGTATTTGAGATCAAGCTTTACAACTTCATCAAAATCCTGTATGTCACTTCTTCCACTAATCTGCCACAGTCCTGTAAGTCCGGGAGTCATAGAAAGACGTCTTCTATAATGCTCGTTATATTTTTGGAACTCAGCCTCTGTCGGCGGTCTGGTTCCGACAAGACTCATATCTCCCTTAAGTATATTAAGAAATTGTGGGAACTCATCCAAACTTGTTTTTCTGATGAATTTACCTATCTTCGTTACTCTTGGATCATCTTCCATCTTGAACATAAGTCCGTTCATTTCATTATTTGCTTCAAGTTCCTTTTTTCTCTCTTCTGCGTCAATATACATTGAACGGAACTTGTAAATCTTGAACCTTCTTCCATTCTTACCAATTCTAACCTGAGAAAAGAAAACCGGTCCAGGTGAATCAAGTTTAATTGCCGGAGCCAGGAAAAGTGAAATTATTCCTGTAAATATCAGTCCTACCAGTCCACCAACAATATCAACAATTCTTTTTATGAACAATCTCTTGTAACTGCTACGGAACATCGAATAAGTAATAACAGTATAATCCAAAAAATCTCCAACGGCAGTCGCTGCCTTACCAACATCGGGAAGTTCGAGGTTATAGTGGGTTGTAATTCCCATTTCTTCAAATCCGCGAATAATATCCTCCATTTTCTTTTGAGGGATATTAGGGGTATTGATAAAGACTTCGTCAAACGGATCCGTGATAAGTCTCTCTGTGAGATTATGTATTCCGTAATGAACATGAACTCCATCAATATACCAATTGCTTTCTCTACTAACTGATTCTTTTACATCAGAGGCAAATGATTCACTCTCACTAGCATCTACATAGTACGCACGAACAATCTTATATCCAAGTCCATCACTATTTTTGACAAGCTTTTTTACAGTCTGTTCCATCAGATTTTTTTCTGCAACCACAACTACACGTACAACATTGAGATCACTAGAAATATATTTTCGGAATGCTTTCTTAAATATCACTCTAGCCAAATAAGTTAAAAGCGTATTTATCCAAATAAAATTCAGAATAACAAATCGTGAAAGAATCCTGGCCCAATCAAGAAAATATACAACAGACATTGATGCTACTATCATAATAGCAATGAATTTAACCACAGATAATAACTCAGCCGCGTATCCTCTTAAAATAAAGTCTCTATTCCAATCTGCCAAAAATGTGTACACCACGCAAAACAGAAGAAAAATAACACATACCATGTAATGAAGTGTTTTATCTCCCCAGTCATTATTGCTATTGTATCTCAGCCATGTGGTAAATGTATAACTCACAATTATACATAGCATATCTAAAAACCATATCATATAAGTTTGTAATGTTTTATACCTGTTGCTCATAATCCCCAAATCCCTTTGTTCTTGTTACTTTAAAATTTTTTAAACCGTGTTTTTGCTGAAATACTTATACCATATAAATTTTAAATTTGTTACAAAATAGCGCTTTACAAGTCGCTTTGGATCCTGAAATAATCTATACAACCATTCAAAGCCAATATTTTGTATCCATTCAGGTGCTCTCTTTATAGTACCGGCATGAAAATCAAAACCAGCACCAACACCCATCATCACCCCATTTAGCTTTCCTCTGTGGAAAAACATCCAGTTTTCCTGCTTTGGTGCACCTAGTCCGACCCAGATTATATCTGCTCCTGCATCATTTATCATCTTTACTATCTCAGTATCTTCATCCTCCGTAAGATTTCTAAAAGGAGGTGAATACATTCCTTTGATAACCAAGCCGGGATACTGCATTTCAAGCTGCTTCCTAAGTAAATCAAGCGTCTCCTGCTTTGAACCATAAAAATAATGCGAAAGGCTACCGTCCTTAGTCAGTTCAAACATATTCTTCATGAAATCTGGTCCCGCAACTCTCTCAGCATCCGGATACCCACCATGCTTCTCCATTCTCGCAATCGGATTACCATCAGGAAAAGTAAATGCTGCATCATTAAGTACCTTACGATATACTCCGCTTTCTCTGGCCATAACCGTTGTATGGACATTCGAAAAACAAATATACTCACCAGATAACTCTTTTATATGTTCTTTGATATAATTTACTGCTCCCATAGCAGATGCGATACAATAATTTATTCCAAAAATTTTATATTTAATTTTTTCTATATATCGTGAACTACCATTACTCATAAAGAGTAATTCCCCTTTAATTCATATTACTGCTCACTCGATTTTGCTCGATTCAGTAACTAATTCATTTTAATAATACCTGTACCATATTACACGTTTATTATA
>AUXO010899688.1_pt1 | contig 21771 bp, 21 predicted proteins | sample 768731 | NCBI WGS metagenome assembly AUXO01 (sample SAMN02715735, study PRJNA202380) | gut metagenome | biome: sheep rumen | host: Ovis aries | place: New Zealand: Palmerston North
AAATATAATAAAATGTATGATTTAATAAACCAATAATCACTTGAATTTAGCATTAATATTGTGCTGGCTGAAGTCCAATTCAAGTATTTCTGAGGGTATAATAGTAGTAAGACAATATAGACTAATAAAGCATAGAAAATAGCAGTAAGTATAAATGAAATGAATTTCTTCAAATTAAAATGAATACCAAACCAACCCGATATTAATACAAAAAGATTAACACAAACTATAGATAGAGCTCCAAATCCAAAACGACAAAAGGATGAAATAGGACATGTTGTTGACTCTGCAATGCTTGGAAATCCTGTTCCAATGAAAGTTGCATGTACTACAAGTACAAGAACCATTGCAATAATCCGCAAACTTTCAATGTTTGAGTTTCTTTGCTTCATCTTTACCGATAGAATTTATCTTTGTCATAGTTAGGGTCATATTCATAATGCTCATAAGAATAGTCTGGCTTTCTATGTCCATTTGTTAAAAAAGTTTTGTAAGGATATAGATTGTTGAATATTTGCCATGCATTATAAATGCGAACATATAGGAATAAACAAATAACAATCAGTATTTTAGCAAAAATTGGATTGGTTCCCTTTTTGTGTACGATATAAGTAATTGTACTAATTGGACCTATCATGTAATACCAAGAAATGCGTCCTCCATTTTCTGAGCGTATGAATAATAACAGGATGGCACAAAACATTAAAGCCATGTTAAGGAGTACTGTCCGCTTTTTGCTATTACTAAATCGATGATAGTTGCTAAGAATAATATACAAAAAAAACAAAGCCTCTACTGCGTATGCAATACGGAACGAACCTTCTGCATTACCCATAATTGCATCTTCATCATGATGCCCTGTAGCAGTATTAAAAGAACCATAAATACTTTGCAAAGCACTTGACATGTTTGTTAATCCAATTAACAAACAGACAACCATTATTCGCATGACTTGTGTCTTTGTGAATTTCTTTTGAGCGAGAAAATAGACAGGAAGAAATACTAATGCTGAGTTATGTATCGTTGCTGCAAATAAAACGATTAGAAAAAAAGATTTTACATTGTGTTTTATAGCATATTCAATAGCATACCAACATACTACAACTCCTAATATTTGCCGTAAGTAGGTGAAAGAGAAATAGAACCAAAGACCGAAAAACAAGATGATTGCATACGGATAGTTTGTTGTGTATTTTTTTAAGGATTGATAAAGAAGAAAATAAAAGATTAGTGTAATTATAAGAATAAAGATGTATCGATTTCTTGTGAACAATGAGATAATGACACACAAGGTTCCATAACCGAATTCTGATTCATAAAATTTGAATCCTTCACTTTGAAATGGATTTTTACCAGCATGAGTGTCGTCTGCTAAGGAATCAAATAATTCTGCATATATATATCTATCATATCCTCCAAACATGTCTGTAAGACCGACAAAAAAAGCAAGGAAAAATAATATAAATGCAAGAAATGATGCATTTTTCCCTCCTTTTGGATTAGATAAATAAATGATAACTGGAATAAAAAAAATTGTTAGATAGAGCCACATGTGTACACGTATTAAAAGTAGTCATAAAGACTAAAGAATACTTACAGAAATAAAATATTCAAAAGAGTTGGGAAGCAATCAAGTTCTTATTATGAAACTTAAGTATATATTCTCTTCCTCTTTTTGCCATTAGTTCATATTTTTCAAAATGGGAAGGTATTAGTTCTAAGTGTTTTTTTAGTTCTTCTGTCGAGTTATAGCAAATGCATGACTCTTCTTTTTTTATATGAATGTTTTCTAAAGCAAAAGGAGTTCCAATCACCATTAACCCATTAGCAAAAGCATCAAGTACTTTTCCTTTTGTTCCAGTTCCCACACTGATTGGAGAAAGCTGGATGTCATGTTGAATCAACTCTTCTATATAATTGGTAGCAAATAAAACGTGTTGGCAATTATACCCATTTTGTTTTAAATGTTTACACCATCTTTCCCATCCTTTTCCTAAAAATGTAATTTCATAATTGTTCTTTAAATGACGATAATCAAGAAAAATTTGAAATGCATCATCGCAAGCTTCCTTCATATAAATGTCATAACGTCCAGCTACTAATATCTTGATTTTTGGACGATGAAATCTAATTGTTCTTTCTTTGGCATAACCATAAATGGGATGTGGAAGAAATATGGCATTTGCTTGTGGATTGATTTCTTTATAGAATTCAGCATCAGCTTTGCCTACAAAATGATATTTTACTTCTTTTCGCCACAAATCTCTTTCCATTCTTCGATATTTATAATAGGCAATAGCATATCTAATTATTTGTGTGAACCGCTGAGTTGCAAACTTTTTAGACAATAGCCTATAGTAATACATTGATTCACAATCAGGCATCGTAACTATAGTTTCAATTCCTTTAAAACAATCTGCTATTCTTGCCAATTCTTCTCCATAAATCCATATAATGTCAGGTTTCCACTTTTTTATTTCTTCAATAGTGTGTTGAGGTAGTTTATAATAACAAGAAAAAGGATATTTCAAAAAAACGCGAAGAATGGCTAAGTGTAGTTTAAACATCCATGTTATCCAATTAGGACGGGAAATAATCTCGATATTGACACGAAGTGTATTCTTTGTTCTATCTATTTCATCCTTTTCAACATGATTTATATCGAAAGAATAAATCTTAAAATGATGGTCTTTGCATCCATCAATTAAATGGTATGGAAGGGCCGATGCTGCTCGAAGATTATTAAATGTGAGAGTTGAAAGTGAGATAAGTGCTATTTTCATTTGTTTTCCGAAAGAGTAAATTGCAGATATATACAACATTTATTTCATCGAAATGAATAAATAGTATGAACATAATCAACATATTTAGGATCATACAAATGTGACATATTTCTTATTGTTAGATTCATAGCATAATAAATACGAGTTAATAAATAAGTTGGATACCACATGTGTTTTTTTAAGATGTAAAAATGACTTTTTAATTTAATAGCCATTTTTGAAGGTGAAAATTTCATGCTTTGTCCTTCCAAATGGATGATTTTGGGTTGAGAAATGATGCGGCAGTGATAGCCATACTTTAACATTCGATATTGCCATTCACCTTCTTCGCCATATAAAAAAATGTTTTCATCAAATCCTCCTGTGACATCATATATTTCTCTGTGGAAAAACATGTCAGCGCCAGAAATAGCTGCAACATCCTTTATTTGATCATCGAAAATTTCGTGTTGCTGTTTACCAAAGATTCTAATTAAGAATTGTTTGATGGTAAAAGCTGGGAAGAAAAAATACGAAGTTCCATTGGATTTTCCGTCTGCTTGTAAAAGATAGCAACCGTAAACCCGTTTCTGAGGGAACTGCTCCGCATAATTATAAAATTCCTCGATAGCATTATTCTGCAAAAGGGTGTCTGAATTCAATAAAAAAAAATATTTTCCCTGAGCTATTTTCATCCCTAAATTATTCCCATACCCAAATCCACCATTCTTGTTTGAATATATATACTTAATTCGTTTGTCTTTCTCAAAGAACTCTTTAGAGCCATCAGATGAAGCATTATCAACTAAAATGATTTCAAATTCTATACCCTCGGTTTTTTCAATAATACTATTGATACATTGATTTGTTAAATCTTTTGTATTATAATTAACTATGATAATCGAAACATCCATATTTTTCTTTTAAAGTCGTTCCCTTGACCATGTTATTGAGTCCTTAATCTTTATTATAGGATTTCCAGCATAAATGCAATTTTCATCTTCTAATTTTCGAGAGACTAAACTACTATTTCCCACAATAACGTTGCTCGGAATATAGCTTCCTTTTAATACACACACATGGGCTGCAAGCCAAACGTGATTACCTATTGATATAGGTAAGGCTCTGTTGATTCTTTTGTTGTTACTTGACGAAAGAATTGAATGGTAATCACCACTTATGATTTCTATATCACCACTGAACATACAGTCGTCACCTATTGTGATAGCCGCTCCTTCGCAAGAGGAGATTCGTCCTCCTTCCATCGTAAAAGAATTGCCGATAATAATTTCCCCATTGTCTTCATGAATGGAGAAATAAGTATTGTTGATAATGGTACTTTTACCTTCTATATGAAAAATACAATTATTTGCATGAATTGAGATAGTACAATTGTTCAATCTTGCTTTTGGCCCTAAAAATATGACATTATTATTGCCTGTCATATTAATATTGACTCTTTTAAGAAATGCACCTTTACAAACTAAATCCTTACAAAAAAAGATTTTTGGTGAATAAAGAATATTATAAATAACAGAGAAGAAATTCATAATATTCGGATTGTTTTTTAAAAAAGAAATCAATCTTAAATACATAAACTATTCTTCTTGACTATAAGATTAATTCACAAAATTACTATATTTGTCAATAATAGTTTTGTAGATTTTCACCAACTGATTACCAACTGATTGAGGATTGTGCCTTTTGTGTGACATATCTATCTCGTTAGATGAAATCATTTCTAGCTTTTCCTTGTCGTGATAAAGATTCATTATTGTAAAAGCGAGAGTGTGTGGTTCGCTGTAAGGGTAAAGAAATCCCGTTTTTCCATCTTCTATCATTTGTGCTAATCCACCTGTGTTAGCGGCAATAACAGGAATACCTATAAGTTGAGCCTCACAGACCGTATTAGGTGAATTGTCAATGATGGATGGGTGAATATACAAATCTGCTTCAGACAATTCTTTAGCTATTCGATTTGCATCAATCCGTCCGATGAGTTTTATACTTACATCCTCACATTTAATAGAATTAAGTTTTTCGAAGAAAGACATTTTATAAGAATCACTTGTGTAAATCCATTCAAAATCTATATGAAATTCCTCTTTTAACAGCAGTGCTGTCTTTAGCATTATTTCATTACCTTTCAAGGATCCAGCGTTCCCTATTGTAATTAATCTTAGTTTCTCTCTTTTATGATAATGCCAGATGTTCTTAGAATTGTAAATTTCCTCTCTGATGGCTTCAGGACAATGAAAATAAGTACTTTGAGGAGAATAATACTTTACGATGTTTTTATCCCATTCGGTACGCCCCATAAAGAAATTATTGGCAAGCATCACTTCTTTCTCAAGTTCTTGGTTCTCCTTTTTGAGATTCCAAGACTTTCTATTGATCCAGACTTTTAGTGGATTAAAACTAAAATATTTCCAATAATCCAAATTGTGAATGACCATTTCATCCATCATGTCATAGATATTCATGAACCCCATCATGTGAATGACAACAGGAACATTGATTTTTTTCGCAATCAACCCATAATGCCAGCGTTCGGTTCCAAAACAATGGATGATGTCGGGGTTAAAATCTTCTACAACTTTTAAATAATGTGGTTTTAATAAAGCATAATTCTCTTTAGGTGAACTTGTCCTATTCACTTTAATTGGATAATATACCACCCCCTCTTTCTTTACTTTGAAAATATCATCTTGATGTTCAAAAGCAATTCCTAATTCGATTAGAGGTAGAAACTTCTTGAATATTCGTTCTAATGCTTCAATCCAACTTCCTGTGTGTTTAATATCATAACAAGAGGGAGTTAGAGAAAACCAAAGCACTTTCATGTGGAGAACTTTAATGATTATCCTTTTCTTCTTAAAACTTTGGCTGGAATACCACCGACTACAACATTGTCTTCAACATCATGCGTTACGACTGCATTTGGTGCTACTGTGACATTGTTACCAATATGTACGTCCCCAATAATACGTGCGCCACTGCCTACAAAAACATTGTCACCAATCTGAGGAGCTGGTCCACCAGGAACTTTGTGCCCAATGGTAATGTTGGGATTAAGAATAGCATTTTCTCCTATCTTAGCTTTTGCATTACATATAATTGGCCCATAATGATAAATGGTTAAACCAGGGCCAATTACATTTGGAGCCATCTGATAACCAGTCTTATAACTTAATTTTCGGAGTTTGTATGTAAAATAAATCAAGCAAACTTGGTTGAAAATACTCAAAGGTTTTGGCCTATTTGAATAATACTCTACATATCTTAAAGCTTTAATGTGCTTCCAAATAATTCCATTATTAATTCTTGGATGTGCTAAAAGATTATATTTGATTTTTCTCCAAGAAAACTTGGCTTGAATTGCATAATTCTTTGCGTCACGCTCTAAATAATACTTTAAATCTTCTTTTGTCTCAATCATTTTTGTATAATGTTTTTAATAGTTGTTTTGCAATATACATTCTATAGTGACTGTTTTCATAATAGTTATGATAGTCACTGGTAATATTATTAACTCCAGAGAAGTTGTAAACACAATCTTTTCCAAAAATTGCTTTTAGTTTATAAAGATCATTTGGGTTGATTGAAATCTGGTTAAATAAAGGATTGATAACGATTCGATAATCGGTTTTATGTTCTTGAAGTATATTGGCAATATGAGTCAGCATTTCTTGCTGTTTCTCTTGAATAATGACAGGCGAAACAGAATCAGGATGTTGCCAATCTTCAAATAGTTCCATTCTTTTTTCATCATAGAAAGTTCCTTTTTGAATTTTCTTTTCCGATTTTAGTGGAAGATATTCATTATGGATGGGGTCATAATAATCAGTTTCATAGAAAAGCTCTTGGTCCAACATGTATTGTTTCACTTGCCCACTAATTTTGTAGTCTAAGTACGCTTTTGTGAATTCAGGTGTGTAAAAGGATTTTAAGAAACAAAAGTGAAATCCAAACACATTGGAATAGTTCACGAGTTGTGGACAGATGTAACGCAAATGAGTTTTAACAGCTTCTGTTTCTTTAAGAACTGATTCATCAATGATGATTAGTGCGTTTTTTATAGATAAGCTGTGTTTGGATATATACTCAAGTTTCTTTTCAATACCAAGTAAAGTCTCACCATGTGCGTCAAAGTGATAGCAATTTGCATCGTTACCAATGTGCTCTTTCCAGTCTTTTATCCTCCAGCAACGAGAACGAGAATTTCCCAAGATAAATGAGTCATATTTCTGTTCTTTCCTTTTATTGTCATAGTTGGTTGTGCTTACGTAATCCATGTCTAGTACAACCTGATATTTCACCGGAGGATAAAAATTGTCATAATGCCAAATCACTTTGAATGGGTCTAGGCAGATGTACAAAGCTATAGCTATAAAAAGGGGAATAGAATAGATAAAGAATTTTTTTATGAATGATTTCATCTGATTAGAATTGGAAATAAATAAAAGCCTCACTTTCACCAGCTAAAGCTACAATTGTTATCAAAACAGCATAATATGTAAGTAATCTAACAAATCTAGATTTCATGATGTAAACACCCTCCAGTTGAAGCGCGTGTTGTTTGTCTCTTTGTAACCATTCGGCAATATAAAGAATAAGACATAAAAGAAGTTCTGATTTTCCGTCAATCAAACCTGTATTAAATAGAGAGGTCGAAAATATTTGCCCGATATAAGCAATAGCTTGTGGCATTGATTCGGCTCTAAAAATAATCCAACCAATGACAGATAGGAAAAACGTAGAAAAAATTTGAAAAAACTCTTTTGCATTTGGAAACCATCGACCTTCCGCAACTTCGCTTCTATACTTTGTTTTGATACCAAAGATAAGATAGGGCATAAATAAAATAGCTAGATAGAGTCCCCAACAGATAAACGTCCAATTAGCTCCATGCCACAAACCACTAACAAAAAACACGATGATAGTATTACGAATCACCTTCCACTTTGCACATCTACTTCCACCTAAAGGAAAATAAATATAGTCCCTAAACCAAGTTGTTAATGAGATATGCCATCTACGCCAGAACTCGGGGATACTCCTCGAAAAATATGGGAAATTAAAGTTTCTCATCAAGTCGATTCCAAATAATCTTGCACAACCAATCGCAATATCTGAATACCCTGAAAAATCGCAATAGATTTGAAATGTAAATAATACACCAACAACAAGCAACTGAATTCCACTTTGTTGGTCGTACATACCCCAATATTGGTTAACAATAACAGCACAATTATCAGCAACAACCATCTTTTTGAAGAATCCCCATAACATTTGCCGACAACCATCAACAGCCTTGCCATAGTCAAATGTTCTCTTTTCTAAGAATTGTGGTAAAAGGTTAGTAGCTCTCTCGATAGGACCAGCTACCAATTGTGGAAAGAAGCTGATAAAAGCAAAGAAAGCAACGATGTCACGTGTTGCCTTGATATTTCCTCGATATACGTCTATGGAATAACTCAATGCTTGGAATGTATAGAAACTTATACCAACAGGTAGGATAACATTTAATGTTGGCCAATCTAAATGAATTCCTAATGACTGAAGTAGAATTAAAAGATTATCTCTGAAAAAATTGTAATATTTGAAAACTCCAAGAATTCCTAGGTTGAGAACAATATTAGCAGCACTAATACTACGTTGAAAAGATCTGTTACCATTACAATTCTCTATGATGATTCCACTAACATAACTGCAAAAAGTTGTGAGTGCAATGAGCAAAAGAAAGCGCCAGTCCCACCATCCATAAAAGATGTAACTTGACACCAAAACCAAAAGGTTCTGAAACTTCAGATGCTTAAATACAAACCAATAGAGCAGAAAAACTATTGGTAGAAATAAAAGAAATTCAACAGAATTAAATAGCATGGATGTACTTTTCTTTAAGATGCCAGTAATAAAGACGAACCTTTCGACGATAAGACAAGAATTTAAGATCCTTCCATTTCATGTCTTTTAAGCAATTATGCAATATCTGTCTTTGATGCTCATCCAATTCTTTTTTAACACCATACATGTTACGTATATAGATGTCATACATAATACTATAACCGACCAATTTGCAATCCTCTGATTGATGGTCTGTACTATTTCGTAGCTTTTCTATGCATCTGAAGTAGTAATTCTTCCATGCCTCCCTTTTGTTTTGAAACATAGATGCTGCTGAAGCCTCCCTTTTTGTGTGAAGGTAATAACCGTTTGAACAGTATCTGTATGATTTGATGTTTGGGAGAATCTCCATGAAGAAGAGAAAATCTTCACCAAGACCAAAACTTTCATCGAATCTATGATTGATAATCAGTTCCTTTTTGAAAAATTTGTTCCATAGGGCATTAAGACGAAAATTAAAATCAGCGTACTTAAAGTAAAAATCTTGTAAAGTTTTAATCCCTTGGTTTCTATTTGTTTTTTTTATAATAGAATAATCTGGCATATCAGAGACAAACCAAAAATCCTTCTCAATCAAATCGGCATTATTATTGTTGTCATCAATCATCAGGAAATCATGGGATATGGCATCATCAGCGTCAAAGAAACACACCCATTGTCCAGAAATAAGACCACTTTTGAGGGCTTCGTTCCTAGCAGAACTCACTCCTCCGTTTTTTTTGTGGATGACTTTAACTCTTTTGTCTTTCCTTGAGTAGTCATCGCAAATTTGAGGTGATGAATCTGTGCTTCCATCATCTACAACAATAATTTCAAAACTCTTTTCATCACTGTTTAAAATACTATTTAAGCAGCGTGAAAGATATTGTTCCACGTTATATACTGGTATGATAATAGATATTAATGGATTATCCATTAGTCTTTATAATAAATATGTGTTATATGGATATGCCTTTTATCTTTTGGAGGTAAAGACATATAGTCTCCGTAAAGATTAGTCAAATAATTGTGAGGTTTAGCTACACCATAAAATTCTGTGTCTTCAAAATCATATAGTGCAGGCGTACCCATCACTTCGATAGGTACTGTTTCTCGTTGCCCCCAGGCTCCACAATAATTAGCAAAATGGGTTCCCTTTTTCCAAACAATGTTTTTTAAATTACGAACCCAGAAATATTTTCCAAACACTTTTGACACGAGAATAGATACGAAAGCAAACGGATTAGATATGTTTCCGTTCTCGGTATATCTTTCAGCCTTTATCCATCTGTGAATGAATACATTATGTGAAAAACGTCCGTAATTGTTGTTTGTGTAATCTAATGGGAATATATCAATAAAAACACCGTATGTTTTGTCTGTATCTTTTCTTGTTTTTTCTGTAATGACAGTTCTTGTGTCTTCTATTTTTACAATTTCCCCAAAAATGCCTATCTCATCTTCTACCGTGGTTACTTTGTAATTACTGTCAAGATTGATTTTTAGTAATTCAATTGCTTTTGCAAATGAATCTCTAGGTATTCCAAAATCCATATCATCATCCCAGGGAATGAATCCTTTGTGTCGAATAGCACCAAGCATCGTCCCCCCTAACATATAATACCGTATGTTATTTTCTGTGCAAATACGATGAAACTCCTTTCCAATATTAAGAACAAGGTGATGGAGTTCGTCTATAGAATCAATCGGTATCATGAAAATAGTCTGAATACGAAGTATTTCATTGAGTAATTATTTTTAGAATCTTTTGAATACTACGATTAAAAAGAGGTGTCATAAAAAACGGTGAGAATTCCTTCATAATCATACAGTCTATCATCCATTGGTCTTTCCATTTGCTTAATCCTTTTTTTGTGTCATTTCTTAACAAGTCGTCTCGAACAAAAAAAATGTAGTTCTTGGCGTATGGGAGTACTTTCTTGAACGACCTTTTCTTGATTTCTTTATAGCACTCGATTGTTGCCTGCAATCTGGTAAGTACTTTGGAATTAAATTGGTTAATCTGAACATTTACAGCGCTGTCATCATGAACAACATATTTATAGATAGGTTCTTTCGTGAAAACAATACGACCCGTACAGTGGCACAGATATTGAACTATAAAAAGACCATCTTCCTTAATATGAATGTCTTCACGAAATCGGATGTGGTTATTCTCTATTATGGATCGCTTAAACAACCTGTTCCAAATGTAACCATTATATATTTTATAATTAGGTTGATAAAAGTCGATTAATGCTTCTTCTATATTCCAAAATAATAGTTCACGCGATGGATCTTCTGTTAGAATTTCACCTTTTGGGGTAGATCTAACATAGCCCCCAATAGAACAATCCGTTTCTTTCTCAATTTGTTCTGTTAATGTTTGTAATGCATGGGGATACAACATGTCATCTGCATCACAAAAGTAAATCCATTCTCCTTTAGCTATCTCTAATGCCCTATTTCTGGCAGAACTCACACCGCCATTCTGTTTATGAATGACAACTATACGTTTGTCTTTTTTTGCGAAATTATCACACATTTTTCCAGAACCATCAGTACTACCGTCATCCACCAATATCATCTCAAACAATTGAAAAGTCTGATGTAATACACTTTCCAAGCAGTTTTGAAGATAGTTTGAAGCATTATATACAGGTATGATGAGTGAAATCATTTTGTAATAAAAGAGATAAGAGGAGAATAAATGTTAATCATAAAATAGTTGAATAAATGTCCAATTATAGGATATCCTTTTAAGCATAGTGCAATGCTAAAATGTAACACATTTCCATTCCAGTGTCCGAACTCCTTAATAAATTGTTCATTGATTTCACTGCAGGTTGTTTTTAAGAGGGAATTATATCGAAATCCGAAGTAGAAGATTCGTCTCTTTATCATTGTTTTGCAATGAAAAATGCTATTTGCAAACGATGGGTCATTTCCATAGATACTGTCAATATAGTCAATATATAATTTCTGAGATTGAATATGATTGAGATTTGCCTTTCTGACAATGCTCTGGCTATTTGTAAAACAGTCATAGTGATACAATGGCTTTTCTATATGAGACAACTTGGCTCCGTGCTGTAAGAATTTAGTAAAAACCATTAGGTCCTCCCACAGATTCATCTCAGGAATGAAAGCAATTTGATATTTCTCAAAACATGATTTCTTAAAAAGCTTATTCCAAGAAGCCCCCCAGATTTTCTCATTTAATAAATCTTTTATAATATCTTCGTTGTTAGTGGAATTGGTTTTTTCAGATTTATAAATGGACTCTTCACGATATTCTTTGAAAAAGTCACAAACAACAATGTCTGCATCAGTTTCTTTTGCTCGAAGATATAGTTCCTCTATCCAATTCTTTTCCACCCAGTCGTCTGGATCGGCAAAAATAACATAGTTGCCCGTTGTTTCATCAAGACCACTTTGTCTTGCAGCACTTACTCCTTGGTTTTTTTTGTGAATGACCCTTATTCTATCATCCGATTTTGCATAGCTATCGCAGATATTGCCCGATTGATCCGGACTTCCATCGTCCACTAAAATTAATTCGAAATCAGTAAATGATTGATTAAGAATACTATTTAGCAGTCTATCTAAATATGACTCAGCCTTATATACAGGAACAATAATGCTTACGGGATGCCTCATTATCACAATCTTAAAGATTTTTTTATGGATGATAGTTGCAATCTTATTCTAAGATAGATGAAACGAAAACTATATTTTCCTTTTCGGAGAGCAGAAAGATAAGGATTTATCTTTCCGAAAAATTCATATAAAGAAGAATCGTTTTTCAGTTTATTATCTAATACGATGATGCTGTTGAAATCTTGAAATTCTGGAATGGTGAGATATGAATAAAATTGTTTCAGTATATAAATAATATTGCTTTTCTGTATCTTTGACATAGGATGATTGGAGTCATAGACCCGAAGATATTCATCAACTAAGTTATTTGCAACAATATCATAAGAATGAAAATTACGACGTTTTGATGCTTGACTCATTGATTGATCGTTACGGCCTTCTATATATACATAAAGAGGTACGGGTATAAAACGTACAGTCTTACAAAAACTTTGAGGCCAAAATAATGTTTGGATATCAGAATAGAATACCTTGTCAGGCCAAATTAAGCCAGATTTCCTGAGAAGCTCCGTTTTGTAGCAAACACTATGAATGTTATAGTTCTTAACAATATTGGAGGTCCAAATATTGCTTGTAACGACAATATCTTTAGAATTAACGACAGAATCATTTATATAAAACCGTTTTTCCGATTGAGCATCTTCTTGATAACGAATATAATCATTAATGATAATATCAGCTTCGGTCTCATTCAACTCGCCCATAAATTGCTTGAAAGCATTTGTGTCATACCAATCGTCAGAATCAAGAGTCTTAAAGTACTTTCCTTCAGCTGTTTTCAAGCCAATATTCATCACTGAGCCATAATTACCATTCTTCTTGTCTATAACTTTGAATAAAGATGGAAACCTTTTTTCGTAGTCTTTTGCTATTTCTAATGTTTTGTCTGTTGATCCGTCATTAACGACAAGAACTTCAGCCTTGCCAATGATTTCAGGAATAGCAAGAGAATTTAAACATCTGTCAATATAAACTTCGGCATTATATGCTGGTACAACAACCGTTAGCAATTTTTCCATCATTAATTTATGCTTATCTGAATGGTTCTAACAAAACAATTGAATATAATTCTAAAATATGATATGACAAAAAACAGAACTTATAGATACTATCTTTATAGAACCTTCACTTTAAAGATAATTTGTACATTGCTCAAAGCACTTAAAATGTTTGAAAACCAACTCGATAATTGGTGCCATGTCGTAATACTTATATTCCGCTAATCGCCCTCCAAAGATGATGTCTTTTTCTTGAAGAGCAAGGTTACGATATAACTCTGCCAATTGATTGTTCCTTTCATCATTGACAGGATAATAAGGTTCCATACCTGGCTTATACTCTGTTGAGAATTCTTTCGATATCACAGTCTTCGGACAATCATAAACTTCCTGTCCGAACATTTCGAAATGCTTGTGCTCAATCACACGTGTGAAAGGTATTGCCCTTTCAGTATAATTTACTACCGCATTTCCCTGATAGTTCGGTGTGTCAATCACCTCCGTTTCAAACGAAACAGTTCTCCAGTCAAGTTTACCGAAACGATAATCATAGAATTCATCGATGGGGCCTGTATAAACAAGTTTGTCAGCGAATTTCCTCCAGTCCCGATATTCTGAATGAAAGAAATCAACGCTTGTCTTGTATTCCACGTCTTGCAATAGTCCTTCAATCAGCTTGTTATATCCACCAATTGGAATGCCTTGATAATTGTCGTTGAAATAATTGTTGTCAAAAATCAGTCGAACAGGCAGACGTCGAATGATAAAAGCAGGCAGTTCTGTGCAAGAACGTCCCCATTGTTTCTCCGTGTAGCCCTTGATCAATTTCTCGTAGATATCCTTCCCTACCAATGTCAGAGCTTGTTCTTCTAAGTTTTGTGGCTCACGTCCATGAAGGCTCTTCAACGCTTCAGCTTTCTGTTCTTCTATCATTGCCAATGCAGCATCAGGCGTTGGCACACCCCACATCTGATAGAAAGTATTCATGTTGAAGGGGAGGTTGTAGAGCTTTCCCCGATAATTTGCTACAGGACAATTTGTGTAGCGATTAAATTCAACTATGGAATTGACAAAGTTCCAAACGTTCTTATTAGATGTGTGGAAGATATGTGCACCATACTTGTGAACATGAATGCCTTCGATATCTTCGCAATACACATTACCTCCTAAATGTGGACGTTTGTCAATGACCAAACATCGTTTCCCTAATTTGTGAGCAAAGTAGGCGAATGTGGCTCCATATAGCCCGGATCCTACAATAAGATAATCATTTGATATCATATTTTGTTAATCGGTATTCAGATTGTGCGGTTATTATCGCCTTTAATGCTGAATCTATATAATTACACCTATCTACAAAATCTAATGGCAATATTTAAGATTTTGATTAAAATAGCATAATAATGTTTGTGGAAAGTTAGATTGGCATTTGAACTACGTAATTTTGCATCTCCCAACATCAAATATTTAACAAGCAGTTTTTCTTTAAAACTAAGACCATTATAAAGATTATGATGAATGGAATAAATCTGTTTTACAGTATTTCTCCATTCATAAAATTTATTTGTGAGTCGTTTGGGGTCAGCGGTATCTATCCTATAAACAACTAAACTCTTCCAAACATAATAAAAAGGAGTTTTTTGAGCTAACCTTATGGTTAATTCATATTCTTGCCAAAATTTCAGACTTTCATTAAAATTGCCAATTTCATTGAGTAAAGAACGTTTTACCAAAATACACGAAGTTGTAGTACAAATAGTATAGAGAATTTTTTTACTCATGTCCCCTCTGTTCGAAGGATAGGCTGTTTCATTATAATAATTAGTCTCTCCGTTAAGAACAACTTCGCGAGTCTTTGGACAATAAACAAGTCCACATCCTTTTTCTTCTATTAAATCAACCTGTTCTTGAATTTTTGTTGGAAGCCAATAATCATCATCGTCGAGAAATGCTATATACTCACCTTTCGCTGCTGAAATCCCTAAATTGCGGGCATGATTACCTCCTCTACTTTCTTCTTTGGGGATATAAATATATTGTATGTTAGTGTTTTTAGGTATTCTTTCGTATTTCTTCTCTGACGCATCATCCACAACTATTAATTCAATGTTGGGATAGGTCTGTTCAATCACACTTCTTATAGCTCTTGTTAGAAGGTCTTGGCGGTCGTGAGTTGTTATGATAGCGCTTACTAATTTTTCTTCTTTCATGATGTTGCTATTTCAAAAAAGTGATAAAAAGGGAAAATGATTAATGTCCCGAATGTGTAAGTGCATATATTTTAATTTTGCTGGTTAAAATAAATTTAGAAACAAGATATTTAAAATAATAATAATAGTTCCCGTCCCATAATTTAATGAGTTCATGTTTTGTTTTCTTGTTAGCAAATACAAATTCATATACGAATTTCTTTTTGAACGGAAAACTGGATTTAATTGCTTGTTTTTTGGAAATATAGCCTTTGTTAATAATGTAATCTAAAATTAATTTATTTTCTTTCTGGTTTATTCCTTGAAGAAATGTACGTTTTGTTGTATTATCTCCATGTTGACGGAATAAATTCAAAGGAGTATGTGTAATTGCAACATTTCCATGTTCTGCTATGAGAATCCAAAAAAATTTATCACCAGATGCCTTGTAGATAGTATAGTCTATGTCTATTTTATTCAATACATTTTTTCTGAAAATTGCAGAACTTGCATTTTGCACTTCACACCCTTTTGCCATGTATTTATTTATAAAAACTTGTCCGGATAAAAATTCATCTGTATCAAGACCTTTAATGGCTAAGCCTAATTCTTTCCCATCTCTATCAATTTTCATGGAACGACTAAAGGATAAAACACAATTTTTATCTTTCTGAATATTTTTTACCAGATTCTCCAAGAGTGTGTCTTTACAAGAATCATCACTTTCTGCAAGCCAAATGTATTCTCCCCTAGCTAAATTTATACCTTTTTTCCATTGAATAAATGGAGACCCATTGTTTTTTTCATTATAGACAATATTAGATACTTTGGGATTATTTCGATATTTCTCAATGATGTCTTTGCTGTTGTCTGTAGATTTATCATCAAGAATAATTATCTCAAAATCTTGATAAGTTTGATTTAATATACTTTGAATACGCTCGTCTAAATATTGAGCATGATTATAGTTTGGAATAATTACGCTAACTATTGGTGTGTTCATATTCTTTCCATTATTTGTTTCCGATTTTCTTTTAATGCGTCAATAGAATAGTTTTGTTCAATAATGTTTCTTGCAGATGTGCAAAATTTATATCGAATGTTCCTGTCTTGTAGTTTTAAAATAGAATCAACGAATTTACTAGGATCATCTGTAATGAAACAATCATCATTGTTCTTAAACGGTAATCCTTCAACTCCAATTGAGGTTGTAACAAAAGGAACACCAATATTAGCGGCTTCGAGTATTTTCATCCTTATGCCACTGCCAATTGTAATAGGAACTATCATGATTGTGTTTTCTAAAGCAGTGGATAAATCGTCAACAAATCCCATGAATTCAATATTATCATATTTTTCATGAATTTCTTTTTGTGTTGATTCTTTCCACTTGCTAAAAATTTGCAATTTGTATCTTGAATCTCTTTGCAACAACTGATTCCAACAATTATCTAAAAACCAAAAAACACCTATTTTATTGGGATTATGCATCTCTGGACCAACAAAAGACAATGTGAAACCATCAGTTTCTAATTTATGATTGATTTCTTTTGGCGTAACAATTGCAAATGAAGAATAAACAGGTCTAATTACACCATTATCGATGAGTTTCTTTTTATCGATTTCCGATAGGGTGATAATGGTGTCGTATTTGTTAAGCAGCCCAATTTCTAATGTCTTATTTACTTCTACTGCAGAGTTCCTGTATGTATTTTCTCCAGCTTGCTCTACTAACAGTCTGTTTCGTTCAAAAGCTATTTCATGATGGACAAAAACTTTTTTTATATTATTTGGTAAACAACACACAAGTGAAATAAACCAAGGCATTTCTATTTGGACTATATCTATATGATTATCTTTAATAATTTGATTAATCTTATTGAGAAATTCAATAGGGTATGATGGGATTTTTAAGAATCTATCGCTAATGTCTTTCTTTTTATTATATTGTGGGACAAGTCTGTAAAACAAAGATGCAATAACATGCTGAAAAGGATTTAGTCTAATGCCACTATCTTCATTTTTTTTGATATAAGTATAAACATTGGAGATATTAGTTTGTTTTTTAAAATCATCAATATCTGTTTCTTTGTATTCTGATTCTTCTACATAACATAATATGTAGATGTTATATAATTCTTTGAGCGCCAAAATTCCATTGTAGATGGCTTGGTGTCCACCGCTACTTAATGGATAGGGTAAGAAAGGCTCTATCAGTAAAATAGATTGTTTCATTGTTTTAGATTTTGCATAATAAAATTAAGAGAACTTTCTTTTTCTTTTTTTAGGGTCTCATTTATAATAGTCCAATCAGTTCTTTCTAATTCATTGTCTGTAAGATTGAGGAACTTCAGGATAGAATCAAATCGTGCGTTTCCTCTAAAATCATTTCTAATGAGTAAATAAGGTTTGTTAAAAATGATAGAAAACAATAAACCATGATAAGAATCTGTGATTATATATTCAGCATCTCTAAAAGAACGAAGCCATTGTTCAATAGAAGGACAATTTGTTCTATTTATAGAAATATCAAACGGCTCTCCTCCACTTTTTTCAACAACATTTTGAATTATCATCTTTTTTTCTTCTGTAGGGTCTAATATGTAACAAAATATATTGCCATTAACAGAACTTGTTTCACTTTTGTCAATAATCTCTGAATAAATGTCTTTTGTTAATAATAATGTTGGGTCATTTAATTGAATAGCTTGTGGATTTGTCCAACCATAGCTTTTTAATAGTTCAAGGCTACTTTTCTCCCTGACAGAAACACCTTTGAATCTTTTATACAAATCTCCTAATAATAAGATCTCGTGTTCGTTTAGCTCATTTTTATCATTGCCAAATGACACAGCAAATGCTAAAAGTGGTTTTTCTGTTTTTGGTAAAAAATCAAAAAAATAAGTTGAAATCCCTAGAGGCTTAGCTATAGTTTTTCGCCATACCTGATCTGACCCAACGATATATGCATCGTATTGTTTTAGTTTTTTTAACCCTGCTTTATTATAAATGGGATTTGTGTGAGGTATAAATTTATTATAAAAAGGATATATAGATGATAAGGATTGTTCTCTTCTTATGTTAATATTTCGTTCTTTGAAAATAGTATAGCTGTGGTCTTTAATTATTTTATAGATGATTCTTCTAAAAATAATCCATGGAGCTTTCCAGACTGGCTTGATTATCTCTTTTGGAAAACGTAAGTTGATGTGCTCAACTTCAAAACCCAAAGTTTGCAATGTGTATATCAAAGCAAATCTTTGAAGATTACCACCATAGTTGTTGTCCAGAGTTAAATTAAGTAACCCTATTTTCATTTATGTAATACTTTTGCTAGATTCTTAATTATAAATATCATCAACTATTTGTCACTATTTTTCTTTGATTTTATAGGATATTATTTTTTTTCTGCATAGTCATAAATTATTGATAATAATAACGTACATGCAAACACAAAAAATGAGTAACTATAAGAATTGCGGAAAAAATTAAGTCCAATTTGAATAGTAAATAATTGTATGAGGTAGAAGTTAAGACTTTTTTTCCCTAAATAATCGAATATAAAATTGTAAGGATTAAGGTGTTTAACTAGTAAAATCGTAAAAAGAGAAAATGAAATAGAGGAAATAACTCTACCAATCATTCCCATATGAGAACAATTATTAATAGGCTCTAGATAATAACATACAATGAGCATAAAGCCGCCTAATAAGAACTTGCTCAAAACAGTTAATTTGTTGTAAAGATTATCTAAAGAGTTTTTATTATGAGCAAGATACATTCCACATGGAAAGCACATGATTGTAGTCCACCAATAATCGGGTAAAAACCTTAATGCAACAGTTAATACGGTATTATTATTTCATCTCCATAATATCAATGGTAATGATAATAAATCAAATTAATTGAGGTGTAGTCCATTTACTGCATTCGCACCAATGTATAGCCTCTCATTATTGTTCCTTTAATTAAATGAGGAATTATGAAAGTGTGTGAACATTAAACATAAGTCAAAACATTCAAATAATGCTTAATCAAATTTATTTTGATTTATACAATCTACAGATAAATAATTGTCTATCATAATAGACTATTTATAAAATCGAAAAATCACAATTGTCTGGATCATAACGTAGACGACTGTTGATATTAATACCATCAATGGCTTTCATATCTTCTTCATCAATTTTAAAATCAAATATATTTAGATTGTCTTGTTGGTGCTTGAGGTTAAGAGAACGAACAAGTGGAATAATACCGTTCTGAACATGCCAGCGGAGAATTATCTGAATGAAATTCTTATTATATTTTTTTTCTAATCTTTTTAATAGAGGGAGTCTAATCAATCGGTCGTCATATCGAGCTATTGGAGTATAAGCCTCTACGATAATTCCTTGTTTTTTGTAATATTCAATTAGAGGTTTTTGTGTAAAAAGTGGATGTATTTCAAATTGTCCCACTTCTGGACGATAATGACAAATCTTGAATAATTCTTCTAAATGGTGTTGGTGGCAGTTTGCAACGCCAAGATGTTTAACCAAACCTTCTTCTTTTAGCTTTTCCATTTCATACCATGTGTCTAAATAAAGACCTGTTACTGGCCAATGGAATTGAAGTAAATCGACGTATTTTACGCCCATGTTGTGAATACAACGCATAAATTCTTCTCGAACGTTATGTTCTCGTTGTGCACGATTACTTACACGAGTAGTTATAAATAATTCGTCTCTTGGTATGCCACTTTTATGTATTGCCTTTCCAATAAGACTTCCATCACCGTATGCAGATGAATAGTCAAGCAGGCGATAGCCTATTCTCAAAGCATTAGCGACTGCATTCGTGTATTCGCTAAGTATTTTAGGACGGTAGTAATATTTGTTATAGGCACGATATAAAACATTAGCAATCCCATAATGATTATTCTTCATCTTTGGTGAATAGCCTGCAATTCCAGGGCCAAAGCCAATCTGTGGAATTGCACCATTACGAAGCATCTCTTTTATTTCCATCATTAAAAACTTAAAATAGTGCCACCCCAGCTAAGACCAACTCCAAACCCACCTACCATAACTTTCATTCCTTTATGAATGATTCCTTTGTCAAGACAATCTCTTAATCCAATAAGGATGGTGGAACTAACAGTGTTCCCTGTTTCTTCAAGATTAACATAAAACTTGTCTTTTGGTAAAACGCATACTTTACGAATCGTGTTCAGCATGAATTTGTTTGCCTGATGGAATACGTAATAATCTATCTCACTTTGAGTTAACATGTTTTTTGTGAGGGTTTCTTCTATCATTGTCGGAACTATATCAAGTGTGAAATTAAAGATGGCACTACCATCCATATAAAGATAGTCATCACGCCGTATATGTCCGTCATTATCAGTAGCTTCAATTCCTGTCTCCTTTTTTTGACGTGATGCTCCTGTACCAACAATTAAATTATCATAGCCACTACCATCTGTTCCCAATATAAAATTTCCAATTTCTGCTATTCCATCAGTTGAAATAAGACATGCTGCCGCACCATCACCGAAAATGCTGCGGTTGCTCTTGTCAGAGGGATGTAAATATTTATTGTAAGTTTCTGCTGTCAATAATAATACATTTTGGGCTATTCCTGCTGATATTAACCCTTTGGCAATTGCCATTCCATAAATGCAGCCTGAGCAACCAAGATTAAAGTCAAATGCACCTGCCGATTTCGGGATTCCTAATTTATCTTGTAAAATACATGCTGAAGATGGTAAAAAATAATCAGAGCTCTGTGTACAAAGCATTACAAAATCTATGGTAAGAGGCGAAATGTCATGTTCTTCAAATAACTTTCTAGCTGCTTTCTCGGCTAAATCACTCGCCGTTTCATTTGACTCTGCTATATGGCGTGAATTTACTCCAACTTTAGTTGCGACTTTATCTACACTCCATTCTGGAAATTCTTTTAATAGTTCCTCGTTTGTTACAATCTTTTTTGGTAAATAATATGAGATTTCTTTAAGATATGCCATGTTTGTTTAAATTCCAATTATACTTATATCATAAAGGACATCTCAGTCTATTAATCCTTGTCTTTGATAAGATTAAACAAATCTTCTACAGTCTCACAGTCATGTAGTTCTTTCCCTGTAAGTGTTTTCCCATATATGGATTTTGTCATGGCAATAATACCCATTCCTGTTAACGAGGACCATTCATCAAGCTCATGAAAAATACATTCTGGAGTGATTTCTGATGGATCTGTGTCATCAAATTGTTCTGCAAAATTTTCTAAAAA